>Ga0136633_1000266_pt1 | contig 39781 bp, 37 predicted proteins | sample AntDrymeUQ832206_2_FD_105494 | JGI IMG/M metagenome (GOLD analysis project Ga0136633, IMG submission 105494) | Polar desert sand microbial communities from Dry Valleys, Antarctica - metaG UQ83 (22.06) | ecosystem: Environmental > Terrestrial > Soil > Desert | place: Antarctica: Dry Valley... | reverse complement strand
GTGGTGGTCGAGGCCGAGGAAGAACGACGTCCCGGGCCGGGTCATGACCACCGCGTAGCCCGTGTCGTTGTCGTGCTTCTCGACGAAAGCGCGTACCAGGCCCAGAGTCTCGGCGTACCAAGCCTCGCTCGCCTCGATATCGCGGACGGTGAGGCCTACGTGGTGGTAGCCGCCGAGGGCGGGCGTATCGGTCATGGTCGGGTCTCCCCCTGCTCGTGGGCGTGGACACTGTGCTGTAATAGCGTTACAGCGCTGGAGACTAGAACCGCATTACATAAACCGTCAACCCCCTCGAGGAGGTTCGTCGTGGCTGCGGGATCACGCACCAAAAATCGGGCCAGCAAGGCCGAGCAGGCAAGCGCCACCCGCCTGCGGATCGTGGAGGCGGCGACCAAGGCGTTCCTGCGCGACGGCTTCGTCACCTCGACGATGGCGGCGATCGCCAAGGAGGCCGGTGTGGCCGTGCAGACGCTCTATTTATCGTTTGGCAGCAAGACAGCCATCCTCCAGGCCGCCTTCGACATGGCACTCAAGGGCAGCGACGACCCGAACGGGATCCTTGAGGCGGACTGGTTCCAGCGGGTTCTGACCGAACCGGACGGCCCGGCCGCGCTCCGCTTGTTCTGCGTCGAGTCGCACCACGTCATCGCCCGCGGGGCGCCCCTGTTCAACGCCATGCGCGCCGCGGCCGCCGACCCCGAGGTGGCGGAGATGCTCGCGCACAACAAGGACCTGCGCGCCAACGCCTACCGCTTGATTGCCGACGCCCTCGCCGGCCGCGACGGGTTCTCGCCGGACCTGTCGGCCGCTGACGCCCTGGTGATCATCTACACCGTCGTCAGCGAGGACAGCTTCCTCCTCATGGTCACCGAGCGCGGCTGGACGCAAGCGCGCTGGCTCGCCTGGACGACCGAGACCAGCCTGGCGCAACTCTTTCCGGACGACCGCGCAGTTACGGCCGAGATGTGACGGCACCGAGCGACGGAGCTGGGACATGACGGCGGCACCAACCGCCGACCACCGACCGAACGCGAGCAAGGACCGCGCAACCCACGGAACGAGCGCGCACCCGGTCAAGAGACAGCATCCAAGCATCCTCTCATCGGCATGAGCGGATGCGTCCGAGGTGGCACTACCGCTCGAATCTGGCCGGCGGCACCAGGTGGGGTTTTGTCGGGTGGGCCGTGACCTCGGGCGGAAGCCACTGGCGAGCAAGGTGAACGCGGCCGGAGTCTTCGCGGGCCTATGGTGCGCTGCACTTCATTGACGGCTGGACCCGGTGGCGAGCGCTCACAGTTTGCTCACACACCTCGCCGCACGAGCCGAGACGTGGCATCATGAGCAGCATGGTCACACGACACCTGACCTGCCCAGATGCACTGGGGCGCAGCAGAAATCACCGCGCTGAGCGGCCTCATAATCCCTCGGTCGCAGGTTCGAGCCCTGCCTGCCCCACTCGCATTTTGTGAACCTTCGGCTGATGCCTGACATTCGGGCATCGGCTGATGGTTGACACATCTTCGGCTGATCCTTGACAGCTACTTCGGCTGATTGTTGACACTCCCTTGGCATGAGGGAGATGAGCGTGGCCGAGCAGCGGTATCAGGCGGTTCTCGCGGTGATCAGCGAGGGTCGGACGGTCACTGAGGTGGCTGGGCAGTGGCGGGTGAGCCGGCAGACGTTGCATGCGTGGTTGGCTCGGTATGAGGCTGAGGGTCTGGAGGGTTTGGCGGACCGGTCGCACCGGCCGGTCTGGTGTCCGCATCAGATGCCGGCGGAGCTCGCGGCGGGGGTGTTGGAGATGCGCCGCGCGCACCCGGGCTGGGGGCCGCGGCGGATCCGCGTCGAGCTGGCACGCCGGGGGGTGGCGGTGTCGGAGTCGGCGGTCTACCGGTGCTTGTCCCGGGCCGGAGTGATCGAGCCGGGCAGGCGCCGTCGGCGTAAGGAGGCGTGGCGGCGGTGGGAACGGGGCGAGCCGATGGAGCTGTGGCAGATGGATGTTGTCGGCGGGTTCCTCCTCGCCGATGGCAGCCAGGCGAAGGCGCTGACCGGGGTCGATGACCATTCGCGGTTCTGCATCTCAGCGCGGCTGATGCCGCGTGAGCGCACCCAGCCGATCTGTGCGGGGGACCGCGATGGGCATCGCGATGGCCGGATGGCCGCTCAGGTTCCACGGCTGGACGAGACGGTTGGTCAGCCACGAGCCGTCGAGCGGCACTGGCTGCCCGACCAACGTCGGCAGCGCAATCGCGTCGACATCGTCGAACAGCGCGTTAACCTCCGCACGCCAGGACTCCTGGGCCCTGCGTGCTGCGGCATGGTCGATGTCGAGGCCCTCCAGGCGCAGCAGGTTTGATCGCTCCGGCTCGCCGATCAGCTCGGAGCGGTCGTGAAGCAGAGCCGCGTTGCTCTCCCACGCCTCCACACAGATGAGGTCGCTGTTCGCCCGATCCGCGGCGTCCCACCCCGGCAGCGAGACATCGACCACCTCGACTCCCGCATCTTCCAGTACGTGGTCGACTGCCATCTCAAGGTCGGGGTCGATGCCTGCCACCCGGAGACGTCCCACGCGCACAGCCGCGCGACCCGGCGCAAAGCCCGGCTCGAGCAGCTGCATGCCGAGCACCACACCTGCGACATCGCGTGCGATCGGGCCGACGGTGTCGAGACTTGGCGCCAGCGGCCACACCCCGCGGGTCGGGATCCGGCCGAACGTCGTCTTCAAGCCCACGACTCCGCAACACGCTGCGGGCAGCCGTACGGAGCCCCCCGTATCGGTGCCGAAGGCGATGTCCGCCTCGCCCGTCGCCACAGCGACGGCCGATCCGCTCGACGAGCCCCCTGGCACGCGGTCAGGTGCCGCGGGATTAATCGGGGTGCCCGTCCACTCGTTGACGCCTGTCGTGCCGAAGCAGAGCTCGTGCAGGTTGGTCTTGCCGACGATGCGCGCACCCTGCTCGCGCGCGATGCGCACGCACTCGGCGTCCACGACCGCGATGGAGTCGGCATGTGCTCGGGAGCCGACCGTCGTGGGCACACCGGCGACATCGATGCAGTCCTTCACTGCTAGTCGCGGTCCACTGCCCTCAGCTTCCAGTCGGGTGATCCACGTGCCCATGCGCCCACCGTATTCCGGTTAGTCGCGCAGCTAACCTCCACGATCGCCGTGTCTCAGGTCTGCGAGGATGAGGAGTCGGCATGGTCAGGCCCGTGGAGGCTGGGATGGAAGACGTCGAGGTCGATTCGTCCGGAGTCCTCAGGTGCCCCTATTGCGGTGGCGCGAGTTTCGACCGTGAACGGACGGGCGCAGGCAAACTCGGCGGCGCCATAGCGATAGGAGTCGGGGTCTTCCTGGTTCCGAAGCGGATGCACTGCCTGACGTGCGGCAGGTACAGCCGAGGTGGAAACGCTACGAGGACCTCGCGACCACCCCAGGGTTCAGCGCTCGGTTCGCGACTAGCCTCGCCTTCGCAGTCACTTCCCCCTCTCATCCGACCGGTTCGACACCCCCAATCTCAACTGTCGAGCGAGTGAACGCACTCAAGAACTTGCTCGATCTGAAGGTGGCCGGCGCGATCGACGACGCGGAGTACGAAGCGCTTCGCGCGGAGCTGAACGGCGAGGCGTCTCACACTGCCCCGCCTGTCAACGAGTCACGTGTCGCCACGATCGAGTTCGTGTCAAAGCGGAATGCGACGCTCATTTCCTCCTTTCTTCACCGAGCAGCCCCGTCGCTGTCAGTTCAGGTCCGGGAAGAGATCCTCGAGGCGACGTGCCGCGGCATCCCGCGAGACGTGGAAGCCACCAGCGTGGCCGCCGCCGAAGAACTCGTCTCGTTGATCAATCGGCGTGGGGGCCGGGCGAGCTTGAAGAGCTAGGGCAGCAAAGCACCCTTACGCCGTCGTTGTGGCGGGCTCCAACTTCGCATCGAGCGGTGTCGGCCCAACAATCGTCGGCCGCAGCAGTCGCATCGGCGGAACAGGTCCCGGTCGTTCTACTTGCTGTGCGAGAGAGTCAAAGGCGGCTGCGGCCCACTCGGTCACCGGTTGCTGCAGTGATACCCAGCCGATTGGCCAAGAGTCTCGCTCGCCGGAGTCGTCACAGCCGGCGATGACGATTCCATCAGGGGCGGGAGTGAGTCGCAGCCGGAGCCCATTCAGGGCGGCTGCATGCGCGGCAAGGCTGGCGAAACGGTCCGACGCGCATACCAGTCCGTCGAACTCTCCTCGGCTGATCCATCGGGCGATGCGCTCGACGATGTGCCCAGTGTCATTGGCGTCGTAGTCGATCGCGATGGAGTAGTCGCTCTCGGCTAGTCCTGTGCGGCTGTGCATCGACCGCAGGGCGGCGTTCACCGCACGTCGACGTCGAACGGGTGGTCCAGTGAGATCGTCGGCGAATCGAACATGACCGATCTGGCTGCAGCCAACTTGGCGGAGGTGCCGGACGAGCTGGGTAAAACCCCATTCATCATCGATGTCGACGATGGCGAGCCCTCCCGAGGCCACTCCATCAGCCGGTCGGCCGAGAACCACATGCGGTACTGCCACTCGGGCTGCCATGCGCAGCCACTCCAGACGCTTCTCCGCACGGTATGGATCGTTGATGATGAGGCCGGCGAAGCGCGGAACCTGGCTGAGCCGCTCGTAGAGCTCCACGGCTAGGACGTCTTCGTACGCTCGCAGGTCGACGCGATCGACCGCCGACTCCTTGCGATGGCCGGGGGAATGGAAAGCATCCCTCGGAAGTCGCAAAAGGGGGTCGACTGCGAACGGGCGGAGCTCGACTCCGCACGCCATCGCATACCGAGTAAGTGCGGCGAAGGTTGCCGCAAAGACGGGATTCGGGCGCCGAGAGTCCCACGTCCGCGGCAATTCGTAGTATGCGACCCGGCCCGTCAGCGCACTCTTTTCGGTACGCCCACTGGTCGGATTGATGTACCTCGCGTCGACGATGCCGCGCAGAATTCGCGTCCTCGTCTCGGGCGACAGCTTCAGTGGCCGCGAGTAGAAGGTGTCGACGGTGAAGCGCGAGACATTCGCAGCCCGCGCCACATCGTCTCGAGTAGGGCGGTCCCGGGTGGGGTTTCGATCCATGCAGAGGTCCCGTCGGTGCTCAGGTGATAGCCGGTCAAGAAGAAAGAGCGATCGTGTCGGCACCAGGATGTCAGGCGGAAGTCCATTACCAACTCGACTCCGTCCGCAGCGGCCCACGGCGACGCCGTTGTAAAAAATCACGGAACCACCCGAAGGTGCCCTTACCGTCTCGACTTGGCCTCAGGCCGTCCGCGATTCCGAAGCTGCGTCGAGCCCTTGGAGCAGTACGGCATGTCCACGATCGAGCAATCAGAGACACCCGGCACCCACGCCGACCGAGTGTGTGTCACCGCAAGCTGTGCCGCTTCTCCTGTGATGACGTCTGAGACTGCGTGCCCTGATTGCGGCGGGGCTACTCAGCGTCGAGACGCCGGCAGCGCGGCCCCCATACCGCTCGCCATTGAAGCCCCATCGTTGGAGACGCCGGTCGCAGCAACCTCTATGTGCAGCAGGTGCCGGTCAGTCCATCAGGGCGGATCGCTGGGGCCGTGTCGAGAGTCGGCTCCGTCGACCTCTCCTATGGGCGAAGCACGTTTCGTGGGCAGCGCGATGCCCCTCGGTGGAGTGCCGATATCCCGTCTCCTGAATGCCGCCTGCTACATCATCGCGGGGATTGCCAGCCTCATCCTCAGCTCACAACCACAAGTGGGCGGTTGGGCCGTCGCTCTCGGCCTGGCCGCGATCGCCTACGGAATCAAGATCGTGATCACGAAGACGTCGTACTGGGTGAGCAGTGCTGTGTACGTCGTCGCGATCTTCTCGGTACTCGCGGCGATGGGCGCTCTGACGCAGTGACCAAGCCCACACCAGCAATCGCCGGCCTCCTGCTCGTGCTCCTCGGCACCGCTGGGTGCAGTGGAGGGTCGGCCAACGAAGGGCTGGGCTCGTCGAGCACGTGTGCGGCCTACAACGACGCCGACGGCAACGCCCAGGTCCGTCTAGTACGCCAGCTCCTTTCTAGCGCTGGAAGGCAGGTGGACTCTGGTGACGTCGCCAACGCACTGGGCACCGCCAGCTACACGTGTGGGACCAACCCGGATTTTGTGATGGGGAACTTCACGTTCGCGAACCCGAGCGTGGACTCCTCGCCTACAGAAGTGCTTCCCTCGACTGAGGAGTCGGCGGCTTCCGCAGAGCGGGTCTCGCAGCTGGCGGGACTCGCCTGGGCTATCGGCAGCTGCCAGGTCTACGACCGGCAAACCGAGGTTTTCGAAGGGCCCTGCGGCCGTGCTTCAGGCACGACAGACATGGAGCTTCGGTTAGCGGAGCCGGCGGCCCGCACGCTGTTGGAGGTCGGTGGTCGCATCACCTGTACGGATCCACTGTCCGATACGGAGACAAGCATCTACGGCGCCAAGGATGACGCCTCTTGCCAAGTGGTGATCCCCTACGAGCAAGGCCGTGATCTACCGGTCGTGGTGAAAGTCACCGACAGCTCCGGCGAGACCGTCAGTTCATTCGAGTACGTGATCCCGTGGGCTTGGTGGCAGTAGACGTCAGAGTCATCCAGGGGCGCCGACGGACCAGCCGGTGACGAACTCGTCCTCGCCGTCGTCGGCGGAGCCGGCCCGGTCGTAGCGCGTTCGCCAAGCAACCGCCGACGTCGCCGCTTGCAGGCTCGTCGCGATCGCGTCGCGCCAGCCGACGATCATCTCGAGGTCGTCGCCGGGCTCGGCCACGACATCTTCCACGTGCACCCGCGCCAGCTGAGTCAGGAGTCCAGGTACGTCGGCCGCAGCGATGAAGCCCGTGCCCTCTGTCCGCGGGTCGCGGTCACCGGTCTCGGCGAGCTCGCCGAGCAGTCCGAAGAGCGTCGTCTCGTCCTCGTCGTCAGCTGAGACGCCTGTGGACCCCTACGTCGACCTGTTCTGCCAGACGGCTGAGGGCATGAAGCACTTCACGCTCTGGTCTTCCGAGGGCCCGCGCGACTCCTCCCTGGCACGACGGATCGCCCACGCAACCGCCACGCAAAGGCTGTCGTTGGGGCATCTCTCAGCGACGGATAGCGATGAGATGGAGCGCTATCGGGCGGGCGGCGCACATCCGCCGCGCACGAAAGGCAAGGACGACCTCGCTTGGGGCTTCCCGGGCGACACCAGTGATCTCGTGGAGCTCGCCCGCGAGCGATTGGGCTTGGCTTAAACGCCATCGCGATGTGTCAATGACCACGTCTTCCTCCGGGCGGTGCGGGGTACCGCGCCGGGCGGGCTCACAGTCCCTTAGTCGCAGGTTCGAGTCCTGCCTGCCCCACTCAACAGACCCACTCAACAAGCGGTGCGCGATGGCGGCGGCGAACGCTCCGTTCTAAAGGCGCCGGTGCCCGGCTTGGAGCGACTGCACCTACGCGGTGGTACTGACGAAGTGACACGACGGCAGCTCAGGCAACGTGGACGCGGAGTGTCGTCGACCCACGCAGAGTGCCCGCGCGGGCGGAGGTGTAGACGACGAAGATGTGCCATCCCGGTGTGAGCCCGCCGGTTCGCGTGAAGAATCGGCCGTCCTGACCCGTCGTTCCCTGGCCGAGGTAGCGGAACCCGCCCACTGCGTTCTCGCCGAGACCGACTGGCACGTTCGGCCGCGCAGGGGTAACCGACCCGGCGAAGGAAGTGGTGGGTCCGTCAACCCCACCGTTCGCGACTGGGTGCTCGACCGTTACTCTCGCGTACACCTGGATTACGTCGGCTATCGACGCACGACGGCCGCCGACGTTGGAGACCGCCGCGACGTACGCAGGCTGTCGGAGCGGCCGCAGCAGGACCTGCTCGGCCGGGACGACACCTGGCTGGACCCCGACCTGGAGCCGGTCTGGCGGGCCAACGACCTGCGGGCGCGTGACGGTGCCTACCGCGTGGAGGAGTGGGCGGACGCCCCTGACGGCCGGCGCTGGTACGAGTCGGTGAAGTTCCCGCTGTACGACGCCACGTCGACCCTTTACGCCACCTGTGGCGTGTCCCTCGACGTGACCGTGAACAAGCAGGCTGCGCTGGCCATGGAGGAGGCTCGCGATTTGGCCCTGCAGGCTTCGCAGCAGAAGTCGTCGTTCTTGGCCAACATGAGCCACGAGATCCGTACGCCGATGAACGGTGTGCTGGGTATGGCCGACTTGCTCATGGACAGCGACCTCGCCGAGGGGGACCAGCGTCTGCTGGCGATGCTGCGCGAGTCGGCGAGCAACTTGCTGGTGGTGATCAACGACATCCTCGACTTCTCCAAGGTCGAGTCGGGAACCCTGCAGATCGAGCAGGTGTCGTTTGACCTACGGGGTCTGATCGCGTGCGTCGGGGCCCTGTTCGCTACCGCCGCGCAGGAGAAGGCCCTGGCCTTCTCGCTGCAGATCTCGGACGACCTGCCCGGGCAGGTCACGGGGGACCCGACCCGGCTCAGGCAGATCATCATCAACCTGCTGGGCAACGCGATGAAGTTCACCGCGAAGGGCGAGGTGCGCCTGCGGGCCGAAGCGGAGTCACCCTCGACGGTCTTGATCGAGGTGAGCGACACCGGGATCGGCATCGAGCCAGACCAGATTCCCATGCTCCTGACGCCGTTCGCGCAGGCCGACGCGTCAACGTCGCGGCTGTTCGGCGGCACCGGCCTGGGCCTGACCATCTGCGCCCAGCTCGCCGAACTCATGGGCGGGACCCTGGGTGCCAGCAGCACGCCGGGCGAGGGAAGCAACTTCTGGGTCCGGCTGCCGCTCCCCGCCCTCCCGGCGGATTTCCCTCCGGCGAAGAGGCAGTCCGCGACCGCCGACGCCAGCGTCCAGCCATCCGGGCAGATGCCTTCCGATCTGCTCGCCGGGTTGTCGGTGCTCGTCGTCGACGACGCGGAGGTCAACCGCGAGGTGGCCAGGGGCATGTTGCAGCGGCTGGGGTGCGTCGTCCACACCGTCCCCGGGGGTCAGGAGGCGCTGGACGATCTCGCGCACACAAGCTACGACGTTGTCCTGCTCGACTGCGTCATGCCCGTCCTGTACGGCTACGTGACGACGGCACGCCTGCGGGAGCAGGAGGGCACCGACCGGCACACACCGGTGGTGGCTTGACCGCCTCTGCCATCGCCGGCGACCGTGAGCGGTGCCTGGCGGCCGGAATGGACGACTACCTGACCAAGCCGCTGGACCCGGCCGCCCTCGCGCGGGTACTGGGGCGCTGGCGACCACAGGTGGCCGCGACGACGCCACCGCCCGGCACGAGTTCGGTGACCGCACCACTGGACGTGTCAGCGGGGCTGGACCGGCTGCTCGCGCAGGTCGGGCCGGTGGGCTTCGCGAAGGTCTGCGAGGCCATCCTCACCAACCTGCCCGAGCGGATGCAGGTGCTGACGGGGGCGGTGGACGAACAGCGAGTGGACGAGCTGCGGGCGGTCGCGCACGGCATCAAGGGCTCGGCGCTCAGCTTCGGCGCCCTGCGGATGGCAGCGGTCGCGGCCCAGCTCGAAGACCGCGAGACGCCCACGTCCGCGACCCCGGCTCTGCTCGCGGCCCTGCGGGCCGAGCACGCCGTCGTGCGCAGCGCCGTCAAGCGCGGGCGCGGCAGCGACGGATGAACATTGTGGTCGTCGACGACGACGTGGTGACCCTCACACTGACGGCAGCGATCCTTCAAGCGCTCGGCCACGCCTGCGTCCAGGCCCGCGGCGGTGCGGAGGCGTTCGAGCGGCTACGGGCGAGTTCCTTCTTCGTCATGGCGCGCGCGTAGCCTTTCCGACCATGCAAGCTGCTGCCAAGGATCTCGTTGCGAAGCTCCTCACGTCCACCCATCGTCGGCTCTTCACCATGACCCGCGGCCGCCTTGGCGGTGAGCTGGCCGGGATGCCGGTGCTCGTGCTGACGACCATCGGCCGCAAGAGTGGCCAGCCGCGGCAGACGATGCTCACCTCGCCGGTGCAGGACGGCGAGAACGTCCTTCTCGTCGCGTCGTACGGCGGTGATGACCGCCATCCCACGTGGTTCCTCAACTTGCGTGACGACCCTGAGGTCGTCGTCACCATGCGTGGCAAGACTCTGCCGATGCATGCCACCGTGGCGTCGGTGGAGGAGAAGGAACAGTGGTGGCCGTCGGTGACCGCCGCCTACAAGGGTTACGCCGGGTACCAACGGCGTACCGATCGCGACATCCCGCTGGTGATTCTCAGCCCCGCTGACTAATCGCGGTCAATCCGTGGTGATCGCGCATGGTTGGCAGCGGCGTATCGGACGGCATGCGAGCCAACGTCAAGTGTGTGTGTTGCACCGGTCAGTCGGGCAGCTCGAGGCGGTCGACAACGGGCAGGTAGGCACGCCACGGGCCGATGTCCGTGCGGTAGCGCTTGGCCATCGTCTCCGCGATCTGCGCGACATGGCTGAGATCGTGGACGACCCACGATGCGAGGAGTTCGCCGAGGGTGACGGTGCCGAGGTCGGGGTGACTTCCGACGCGCGTCAGGTCATCGGGAGTCAGGTCGAGGTCTCGCAATGCGGTCAAGCTCTGCTCCCTGGCCGAAGCGAAGGTGCCGAGCAGCGCGTCGACGTCGTCGGTGTTGTCCCGCATTCCCTCCCGGTCAAACGGCGTGAAAGCCTGCGCCGACCCATGCGTGACGATGATCCTGATGCGCGGGACCCAGTCAGTTCGCTCGCCGTGGATCAGGTGCCCGAGTACGTCGTACGGGCTCCACGACTCGTCCATCGTCCTGAACTCGGTCCAGGTCGTGGGCAGGTGGCCGAGCAATGATCGGATGACGTGGGGAGTCCGCTCAAGGACTGCGGACGCCTCGGCCAGAGCCACCATGCGATGCACCCTATTCCTGCGCGTCAGGCGGCGGGATGCTGGGGGAGTACGACGAGTCGGGGGCGATCTCGGGTAAGGCCCCATGACAGAACAGCGTCGATCGTTCAGGCTGGCACGGCCGAGCGGGCTGCGCTGATGGCCGTACTGGTGGAGGATCTGCTCGCTCGGACTGTGACACGAGGAGGGGTCCGGTGGCCGTCAAGCTGAACCACATCATCGTCTACGCGCGGGACAAGCGTGAGTCCGCAACCTTCCTCGCGGACGTTCTCGGACTGCCGGCGCCGACGACGTTCGAGCCGTTCGTCATGGTCGAAGTCGACAACGACGTGACGCTGGACTTCCTTGACGGTGTCGGTGAGGTCGCGTCTCAGCACTACGCGTTCCTGGTCACCGAGGGCGACTTCGACGTGATCTTCGCTCGCATACAGGAGCGCGACGTCGAGCACTGGGCAGACCCTGGTCGTGCGGAGCCCGGCACGATCAACACCAGAGACGGCGGGCGAGGCGTGTATTTCGAAGACCCCAGCGACCATCTCTTGGAAATTCTCACCCGGCCGTACGGCAGTGACCCGAGCGGTTCCGGGTGACCGAGGGCGATCTGCAGGCTGTCGTGCCCGATGGCGATGCGGCGGCCGTGGCGGCCGCCGGCGCTCGACGTGCTGGGGTCATGATTCGCCAGCTGCATGACCTCTCCTCGATGCAAGAGGTGGTCGACCTCTTCGTCGACGTGTGGCAGACGCGGGGTATGGATCCGCCGATCAACCGTGACCTGCTCCGTGCTCTCGCCCACGCGGGTGGCTATGTGGCTGCGGCCTATGTCGATGACGAGGTTGCGGGTGCCTCGGTCGGGCTCTTCGCGGCGAATGGTGCTCTGCACAGCCACATCTCAGGCGTGCGCGCCGGACTGCAGGGCCGCAGCCTTGGCTACGCGCTGAAGCTGGACCAGCGAGCGTGGTGTCTTAACCGGGGCATCGGCGCTATCACCTGGACCTTCGACCCTTTAGTGCGCCGCAACGCGTGGTTCAACCTCAGCAAGCTCGGGGCGACCTGTGAGGAGTACCTCCCGGACTTCTACGGGCCGTTGCTGGACGGCGTCAACGCCGGTGACAGCAGCGACCGGCTCTTCGCCCGGTGGGACCTTCTCTGCGCGCGGACGCTCGCCGCCACCTCGGGAATGTCTCCTGCGCTAGACGCAGAGCTGCTGCGCTCCGCCGGTGCTTGCCTGCTGGTGGAGAACGTGGACGGCCGGCCGGTCGTACAAAGCCCCGATGTGGCTGCCGGTTCGACGCTGCTGGTTGGCACCCCCATCGATGCCATCGACCTGCGTGGGCGTGACCTGACACTGGCGTCATCGTGGCGCCACGCAGTGCGTTCGGCCCTGGGTCCGGCCATAGACGACGGCTACCGTGTCACCGGCTTCACCCGCTCCGGCTACTACGTACTGACCCCAACGGACGGACCCAACCTGTGAAGCTCAGCCTGGTCGAGCTCCGTCGAGCCCGCCTCCCGCTGGTCTCGCCTTTCCGCACGTCATTCGGTGTCGAGACGACCAAGGAGGTCCTGCTCCTCCGCATCGAGACCCCCGACGCCGAAGGTTGGGGCGAGTGCGTCGCCATGGTCGCCCCGCTCTACTCCAGCGAGTACGTCGACGCGGCGCAGCACGTCATTGAGACGTTCCTCATCCCGCGCATCGCGTCGCTGCGGGAGCGGTTGACTGCGGCAAAGGTCGCGCACGTACTCGAGCCCATCAAGGGCCATCCGATGGCCAAGGCAGCGCTTGAGCTCGCAGTGCTCGACGCGGAGCTCCGAACGAGTGGGCAGCCGTTGGCGGAGCGGCTCGGGTCGGTCCACGACACCGTGCCGTCTGGTGTCAGCGTCGGCATCATGGACACCATCCCGGCTCTGCTCGATGCCGTTGCCAACTACGTCGGGCAGGGCTACGTCCGCATCAAGCTGAAGATCGCGCCGGGCTGGGATGTCGAGCCGGTGCGCGCCGTACGCGAGAGATTTGCCGACCTGCCGCTTCAGGTCGACGCCAACACGGCGTACACCTTGGCGGACGCGCGCCACCTCAAGCGGCTCGACGACTTCGACCTGCTGCTCATCGAGCAGCCGTTGCCGGAGGACGACATCCGGGGACACGCGGAGCTGGCCAAGGTCGTGCGCACACCGATTTGCCTCGATGAGTCGATCACGTCCGCACGATCGGCAGCGGACGCGATCGCGCTCGGCGCCTGCTCCGTCATCAACATCAAGGCCGGTCGAGTCGGTGGCTACCTCGAGGCGGTCCGGGTGCACGACGTCGCCGCGGCGCATGGAGTACCTGTGTGGTGTGGCGGGATGTTGGAGACCGGCATCGGTCGGGCGGCAAACATCGCTCTCGCCTCGCTTCCCGGATTCGTGCTACCCGGCGACACGTCGGCATCGGATCGGTTCTTCACCCAGGACATCATCACCGCCCCGTTCGTTCTCGAGGAAGGTCAGGTTCGCGTGCCCACCGGACCGGGTCTGGGAGTCACTATCGACCCCGCGGTGCTGGACGAGGTCACCGTCACCACGAAGTCCGTCACGTTGTGACGTCGGTGGAGTGGGGAAGGGTTTTCGTGCCGTCATCGACCCAACGCTGGGCGCCTGACGTATGTGGAACGATGGGTCGATGACCCGAGCCGCCTCACCAGCAGTGCCTGACCAGAGCGTCGTCCTGCCGAGCGGGCACCCCATGCCATTGCTCGGATTCGGGACCTGGCAGATCAAAGGCGAGAGCGCTGTCAATGCTACGGCCGCAGCACTCGAGGCCGGCTATCGGCACCTCGACACGGCGACGGTGTACGAGAATGAGCGCGAGGTCGGCACCGCACTGCGCGCGAGCGGAGTCGCGCGTGGCGAGGTGTTCGTCACAACGAAGCTGCCGCCGGACCGCGCCGGAAAGGAACTCGAGACCCTGCAGGAGAGCCTTGAGTTGCTCGGTACTGACTACGTAGACCTCTGGCTGATTCACTGGCCACCGGCGCAGGGGCCGGGCCACGACATCTGGTCGGCGTTCGCTCAGGCCCGGGCGCAGGGTCTTGCCCGCGACATCGGGGTGAGCAACTACAGCCTGGACCAGCTCGACGAGCTCATTGCCTCGGGTCCGAAGCCTGCGGTCAACCAGATCCGATGGAGCCCGTTGCTGTTCGACAAGAATGCTCAGGACGGCCATCGCAGCCGCGGAGTGGTCCTCGAGGGCTACAGCGCGCTGCGTGGCGGCACGCTGGATCATCCCGTCGTCGTGGACATCGCGCAGCGTATCGGCCGCACACCGGCTCAGGTGATCATCCGCTGGCACCTCCAGCACGAGGTCGTCGCGATCCCGAAGTCGGAAGTGCCGGAACGCATTGTGTCCAACGCGGATCTCGCCGGCTTTGAGCTCTCCGCCGACGACATGTCCGCCCTCGATGGGCTGCGCGCAGCGAGCTGACGCGACGCGCGGCGTCACTCATCGGGACGGTGGCCAACGCTGGTGTCGTGTCGGTTGCTCGCCCTCCCGGATCAGCTGGAGCCGCGGCTTGGGATCGTCGCTGCGGCCGCCCTGTGGTCGCCGGCTCCCCGCAGCGAAGGGAAGCGGCCACTGGGCTCCGCCGCCGACATAGCTCTGCTCAGCGGCGGCATGCAGGGTCCACTGCGGGTCGTACAGGTGAGTGCGTCCCAGAGCGCAGAGGTCAGCCCGCCCGGCGAGGATGATCGAGTTCACGTCGTCGTAGGAGCTGATCGCTCCGACCGCGATCGTGGCGATGCCCACCTCGTTGCGGATGCGGTCGGCGAAAGGGGTTTGATACGACCGGCCGTACGCCGGACGTTCCTCCTTGACCACTTGACCCGTCGACACGTCGACGGCGTCCGCGCCGTGGTCAGCCAGCGCCCTCGCGATCTGTACGGCTTCGTCCGCGGAGACGCCCCCGTCGTACCAGTCGGTCGCCGAGATCCGCACGCTGATCGGCTTGCCGGAGGGCCATACCGCCCGGACGGCGTCGAAGACCTCCAGGGGGAAGCGCAGGCGGTTCTCCAGCGACCCCCCGTAGTCGTCCGTGCGACGGTTGGCCAAGGGAGAGATGAAGCTGGAGAGCAGGTACCCGTGGGCGCAGTGCAACTCCAGCAGGTCGAATCCCGCCCGGTCCGCCATGCCGGTGGCCCGTGCGAACTGCGTGCGAATCTCCGCCATCTCGCGCAGCGCCAGCTCGCGCGGGACCTGGTGGTCGGGGCTGTAGGGAACTGCGGACGGACCGCAGACCTCCCAACCGCCGTCCGGCAGGGGATCGTCCATGCCCTCCCACATGAGACGCGTCGAGCCTTTGCGCCCGGAGTGACCGATCTGGATGCCCAGCTTCGCCGCCGAGTGGTGGTGCACGAAGTCCACCACCCGCATCCAGGCTGCCTCCTGCTCGGCTGAGTACATCCCCGCGCAGCCCGGCGTGATGCGACCCGTGGGCGACACGCAGACCATCTCGGTCATGACCAGACCAGCGCCGCCCAATGCCTTGCTGCCCAGATGCACGAGGTGGAAGTCGTTCGGCAGGCCATCGACCGCGGAGTACATATCCATCGCAGAGACGACGACTCGGTTGGGCAACTCAAGGTCGCGCAGCCGGAATGGCTGGAACATCGGCGGCCGCACGTCCGTCTTCTGTCCGGCAAACCACTCGTCGACACGCGCAACGAACTCCGGGTCGCGCAATCGCAGATTCTCGTGAGTGATGCGCCGACTGCGAGTAAGCACGTTGAAGGCAAACTGAAGTGGCTTCTGGTCGACGTACTGGGCAACCGACTCAAACCACTCGAGGCTGGCCTGAGCGGACCGCTGAGTGGAGAGAACGACCGGCCTTCGCTCAGCCTCGTAGGCGGTGAGGGCCGCGTCTACGGTCGGCTGCTCGTGGAGACACGCAGTCAGCGCCAAGGCGTCTTCCATGGCGAGCTTCGTACCCGACCCGATCGAGAAGTGTGCGGTGTGGGCGGCGTCACCGATGAGCACCACGTTCTCGTGCCGCCAGGTCGCATTGCGGACGGTGGTGAAGGTGACCCACTTGGAGTTGTTGGCGTGCACTGCGTGATCACCGAGGACGTCAGCGAAGAGCTCGCGAATCTTCGCGATCGACTCGTGATCGCTCTGTCCGGGCGGAAAGTCGCGTGCCGCGAAGACGTCAAAGCCGGCATTGCGCCACACCTGGTCGGTCATCTCCACGATGAAAGTGCTGTTGCCAGCGTCGTACGGGTAGCCGTGGATCTGCATCACGCCGAAGGGCGTCTCGGCGAAGTAGAACTTGAAGGCGTCGAAGACGAGGTCCGTGCCGAGCCAGATGTACTTGCATGCGCGGACGTCGAGGTCGGGCTTGAAGGTGTCGGCGTACCGGGTTCGCACGTAGGAGTTGGCGCCGTCGGCGGCGACGACGAGATCGTTTTGCTGCGCCAGCTCCTCGACATCCGGCACCTCGGCCCGGTGGTGCAGGACGACGCCGAGCTGCTCGCAGCGCTGCTGAAGCAGCCGGAGCAGCCGGTGGCGGCTCATGGCCGCGAAGCCGTGGCCTCCCGACGTGACGACATCTCCGCGGAAGTGCACGTCGATGTCGTCCCAGCGCGCAAACTCCCCAGCCATGGCTCGGAAGATCACCGGGTCAGCGTGCTCGATGCCGCCGAGGGTTTCGTCGGAGAAGACGACGCCGAAGCCGAACGTGTCATCAGGTGCGTTGCGTTCCCACACAGTGACCTCGTGCGCCGGGTCGAGCTGCTTGACGAGCGCAGCCAGGTAGAGACCACCAGGGCCGCCGCCAATGACCGCGATTCGCACCGTCAGACCTGTCCGGCGACGGGCGTGATCGCCGTCTCACGGAGGGCGAACCGCTGGAGCTTTCCGGTGGCTGTCTTCGGCAGGGCAGCGACGATGTGCACGACTCGCGGGTACTTGTACGGCGCGATGCGGGACTTCACGAACTCCTGCAGCCGCCGGACCGTCTCCGGCGTCGGTGGTACATCGGGGGACAAGACGACGAATGCCGTCACGACCATGCCGCGGTCGGCATCCGGCGTGCCGACTACTCCGCACTCCGCGACATCAGGGTGGTCGAGCAGAGCTTGTTCGACCTCGGGCCCGGCGATGTTGTACCCGGCTGAGATGATCATGTCGTCCGACCGGGCCTGGTACCAGTAGTAGCCGTCCTCGTCCCGGATGAAAGTGTCGCCGGTGATGTTCCAGCCATCACGGACGTAGGCCCTCTGTCGGTCGTCGGCGAGATAGCGGCAGCCGGTCGGCCCCTTGACCGCGAGCAGCCCTGGTTGCCCGTCCGGCACCGGTTGCCCGCGCTCGTCGATGATCCGCGCGACATATCCCGGCACCGGCCGGCCGGTAGACCCGGGCCGGATCTCCTCGTCGCAGGAGGCGATGAATACGTGCAACATCTCGGTAGCGCCGATGCCGTCGATGATGCGTATGCCGGTTGCCTCGTAGAACGCCTGCCAGGTCGCCTTGGGCAGTGTCTCCCCAGCGGATACGCACCGGCGCAGCGAGGAAAGGTCGAAGGCGTCGAGGGTGCGCAATGCGACGCGGTACGCCGTAGGAGCCGTGAACAGGATCGTGACGTTGTGTCGCCCGACCGCCGCGAACAGCTCGTCCGGTGTCGCCTTCTCCAGGAGCACTGCGGCCGCGCCGACGCGCAGGGGGAACACGACCAGTCCACCCAGCCCGTAGGTGAACGCCAGCGGCGGGCTTCCAGCGAACACGTCCGAGGGAGTGGGCGCCACGATGTGTCGGGAGAACGTGTCCGCAATGGCGAGCACATCTCGGTGGAAGTGCATGGTCGCCTTCGGCCGGCCGGTCGTGCCGGACGTGAAGGCGAGCAGGCACACGTCGTCGGCGGCCGTATCGACGTCACTGAACTGCTCCGGCTTGGCACCCGCCTTCCGCACGAGGTCGGATTCACCCTGCCCGCCGTACTCCACGACGCGAAGACTGGTGACCTCGGCGCCCATCAGGTCGTCGACGAATCTGCTGTCGCACAGGGCTAACCGCACACGCGCGATATCGCAGACCACGCTGAGCTCTGTGCTGCGGAGCAGCGGCATCGTGGTGACGACGACCGCTCCGGCCTTGAGCACGCCCAGCCAGCAGGCGACGAGCCATGGGTTGTTGGGACCGCGAAGCAGCACCCGCTCACCGGGTACGACGTCGTAGTCCTCCGACAGCACCCGCGCCACCTGATTCGACCTCCGGAGCAGGTCGGCGTACGTCCAAGTGGTGCCGTGACCGTCGAGCAGACACGCTCGGTCGCCGCCCAGACGCTCGATGACGCGGTCGAGCAGCTCCACCGCGCAGTTGAGCCGCTCCGGGTACTCCAGATCTGGCCCGCTGAGGACGAGGTCGGGCCATGTGTCCAGAGGCGGAAGCGCGTCTCGGGTGAATGTGTCCACATGGGCTGAGCGGACGGCTGTCTGGTCGGGCATGCAACCTCCCTGCGACGAGGCGCCCAGTATCGCGTCATCGTGGCCGACGTTCGCATAGGTTGCGTTATCGACCGTGAGGAGTCCGGCAGTGTCAGTAGTCGAGAGGCCGCCCGACGGCGCCCTTGCCCGCGACGTTCGTGACATCGCCCAGTCCCACCTGCTTGCCCTTGTCGGCGCTGGACACGAGGGTCGCGTCAACCGACCCCTCCTGCGAGCACTGGGCGACCACGGCCTGCTGCGGCGGCTGTGCGGGGTGGATGCCGAGGGCGCGCCCCAGGGCGCGGCGGCGGTGGACCTATGTGTGATGAGGGAGGCGCTGGCCGGGATCTCCACCGACGCGGAGACCGCGCTCGCCCTGCAGGGTCTCGGCAGCTATCCCATCCTGCTGTCCGGCGCGCCGGATCTCGTCCGTCGTTGGATGCCGGGTGTCATGTCCGGGGAGCTGGTCACAGCATTTGCCCTGTCGGAGCCGGATGCCGGCTCCGATGCGGCCGCACTGTCGCTGGCTGCGGTCCCGGATGGCGACGGGTGGCGACTGACCGGCACCAAGACGTGGATCTCGAACGCGCCTGAGGCCGACGTCTACACCGTCTTCGCCCGGACCACCCCCGATGCACGATCCCGCGGTATCACCGCCTTTGCCGTCTCGGGTGACGCCGATGGGCTCAGCGGGGAGCACATCGACCTGCTGAGTCCGCACCCGATCGGCACGCTCACTTTCGATGGTGTTCGGGTCGAAGCATCAGACGTGCTGGGCGAGGTCGACGCGGGATTCACGGTCGCGATGCGCAGCCTCGACCTCTTCCGGCCGAGCGTCGGAGCATTCGCGGTCGGCATGGCCCAGGCTGCTCTCGATGCCACAGTGGCCTACACCAGCACCCGGCAGGCCTTCGGTGGACCGCTGATTGCGCAACAGGCCGTGCTGCACCGCCTCGCCGACCTCGCCACGAGCCTCGAAGCCAGCCGGCTGCTCGTTTACGCAGCGGCCGAGGCCTATGACTCCGGAGCGCCGGCTGCGGAGGTCACTCGGCGTGCGGCGATGGCGAAGCTCTTCGCCACGGAGACGGCCCAGGTGATTGTCGACGCTTCAGTGCAGCTGCATGGCGCCTGTGCTCTGGTGAAAGGTCATTTGCTCGAGCACCTCTACCGGGAGGTTCGGGCCCCCAGGATCTACGAAGGCGCATCGGAAGTGCAGCGCACCATCATCGGCCGGTCGCTCGTCGCGGCGACCCAGACCAACGGGTTCTGAACTATGGATCGATTCCGCGCTTCGGCGCCCATCACCGAGGAATGGCAGCACTTCGACTTCGCTGTGCACGAGCGAGTCGCCACCGTCACTCTCAACCGACCGGAGAAGCTCAATCCACTGACGTTCGAGAGCTATGCCGATCTGCGCGATCTCCTGTACGAGCTGCCGCACCGAGGCGACACAGACGTGCTCGTGATCCGTGGTGCCGGCAAGGCATTCTGTGCTGGCGGCGACGTGCACGAGATCATCGGCGAGCTGCTCCGGATGCGTCCGCACGAGCTGGTGCGTTTCACCCGAATGACCGGCGACGTCATCCGGGCAATGCGTGAGTGCCCGATCCCGATCATCGCCGGTATCCAAGGCATCGCCGCCGGCGCCGGATCCGTGATCGCGCTCGCCTCGGACTTTCGCGTCGTCTCCGCCTCGGGACGTTTTGCCTTCCTCTTCACCAAGGTCGGGCTCTCCGGCGGAGACATGGGTGCGGCATGGCTGCTGCCTCGTATGGTCGGCATGGGTCGAGCGACGCAGCTGCTCATGCTGGGCGACACGATCGATGCTGCGACGGCGGACAGATACGGCTTGGTCAGCGAGCTGGTGTCCGACGATGAGCTGGACGCCGCGGTCGGAGCGCTGGCCCGCCGGCTCGCCGACGGGCCCACCATGGCTTTCGCTTCGACGAAGTCCCTCCTCCATCGTGAGCTCGACATGTCGCTGACTGCGGCCGTAGAGCTCGATGCGATGACCCAAGCCCTGCTGATGACGGCTGACGACCACAAGGAGTTTCACGCTGCTTTCACTGAAAGCAGGCCCCCGAGGTGGACTGGCCGGTGAGATGACCAGGCCACAACCGCAGACGACGGACGGTGCGTCATGACGCTCGAACGCTTCAATCCCGACGGGCTCGCGCGTCCGTCTGGTTTCTGCCATGCGATCCGCGCGAGCGGCCGCACCACCATCTGGCTGGCCGGCCAGACTGCCCTCGACGAGCACGGCCGCATCGTGGGGAAGAACGTCGTCGAGCAGTTCGAGCGAGCACTGGCGAATCTTGTCGTTGCCTTGCGGGCCGCCGGCGGGCAGCCCGGCGACCTGACGAGTCTCACCATCTACATCGTCGACATGGATGACTACCGCACTCGCGCTCGAGAGATCGGTGCGGTCTGGCGTCGAATCGCCGGCACGGAGTACCCGGCAACTGCCGCCATAGGGGTGAGCCGACTGTGGGACGTAGAAGCCCTCGTCGAGCTCCAGGGTGTCGCCGCCGTCGAGTCGATTGGCTAGGCGCAGCAGGTCGGAGACGTCGACGGCCTAGGTCACGCCGCCTACTGAGGTCGAAACTCGAGCCGGCTCGGGGTCGAGGCCGCGCCGAATGCGAGCTCCACGCTGAGGGCGTTGCCCTGGGTCCGCATCGCGATCGTCATGCGCAGTACGTGACCGGACGTCAGGACCCGTGCAGAGCCGGAGAGGGTCGCGGCTCTCTCGTCATATCCTCCGCTGTCCCGTCCGGTACCGACGGGAACGGCGGTGGACGAGATCTCCCTGCACGGTCCTGAGGCTCCCGCGCAGTCGGACAGCGTGATCGTGAGCTGTCCAAGACCGTTGCCTTTGCCCTTGGGGCCGACGACACGGCTGTAGAGGCCTACGAGCGGCGCATCCGGAAGTGTGATTGACGCTGCCCCCACGACGAGGTCGAAGGACCTGCTCGCGCCGTCGGGGAGCAGCTGCACCGTGGCTGGCGGCTCGCCGGTCGGGCGCCTCGGGGAGAGACTGTTCGGCACCAGGTAATAGGGCTGCGCCCGTGCGGCAGCGGGTGCGCCGATCGCAGAGCCCGCCGGGGCGGGGGGCGCGACGGGCGGGCGAGATGTGGGAGCCGTACTCGCTGGTGGGCGGGTGCCCGCAGCGGACGCCGAAGCTGCCGGGAGGGGTGTCGCAGTGGAACCGGTGACGGTCGTCGACGAGTCACTCCCCGACGAGACGATCGGCGGAGGGCTGCTGCTCCCTGGCCCGGGTATGACGCCGACGACCACGGCACCCGCGACGACGGCCGTCCCAACTCCAGCTCGGAGGATGTCGCCGGCCCGGCCCGCGGCGAACGGCACAACTGACAAACCTGCCAGTGGACCGAGCACCCCGCGCAGCTTGCCGATGCTGATGTGGAGGAACGCTCGAACGACGGCGGGGTCGAACTGCGTCCCGGCGCAACGAGACAGCTCTTCGCGGGCAGCCGCCGCGCTCCGGGCTTTGGCGTAGGACCGATTGGTGGTCATGACCTCGAAGGAGTCAGCGACTGCGACGATCCGAGCGCCGCGACAGATCTCCTCTCCGGCAAGCCCTCGCGGGTAGCCAGCTCCGTCCCACCACTCGTGATGCTGGTGGACGGTCTCGGCCCACTCGCCGAGCCAGGGGAGCAGGCCCGCGGCGAGCCGCTTGCCCTCCTCCGGATGCCGTTTCAACGAAGTCCAGGCGTCGGGCGGGAGGTCCTTGCCGCCGTTCAACACTCCGGCAGGAACGGTGAGCTTGCCCAGGTCATGGATGAGGGCGGCCCACCGTAGGCGCAGCCTGTCGTGCTCGGGCAGCTGCAGCTCGTCACTGATGAGGTCGACGTAGGCGCGGACTCGTTCGGAGTGTCCCCGGGTCCGCGGGTCGTGCAGCCCCAGCGACCCGACCAAGCTGACGAGGGTCTCGGCCACCTCCAGCGGCGTCCCTTGCGCGCCTTTCGCACGTAGCCCCGCCAGCTGGTTCTCGAGCTCACGAACAGTGGTCCCGCGCATGGCGCGCAGCCGCGATGGGGCGCGATCCGGGAAGACGAGGGAAAGCTCGAGCAGCACAGCCAACGGAAGTGCCCGCCGGGCCACCCGTTCCACGAGCAGAGCCGCTCCCCAGGCGAGGGCGAGGACGATCGTCCACCAGAGCGCTTTACCTGCCAACGACGAAGTTGACGGCAGTACGGCGATGACGGCGAGTGAGACCAAGATCGAGACGGCGAGCGGGATGAGCACAACCAGGATCCGGACGAGCGCACCGAGGACTGGATGCGCTCGCCAACGCTCGGACTCTGACGGCATAGGGCCATCATGCTCCCGTGCCTGACGTCCCGGCTTCTGCCAGACAGACCATCCGTTCATCCGCCACCTGGCCGATTGCGGACGCTTCCGGCTAGCTCAGCCACCGCAGGCGGGCCGCGGCGTCCGCACGGATGACGGCGTACATCGCTTCGAGCTCGCGGCGCAGTCCACCGCCGCCGAGCTCGATCGGCGGTTGCCCGCGCTCGTCCAGCGCATCCACTGCGGCGTCGTCCAGTTGGGCACCGATCGACAGGGCGCTGGACTCACCCCAGAACCGCTCCGCATCCGTCGGCAGGTCGTGTTCGCTCATGCGTCGCTCACGGCATCGGCGGAGAGAGTCAGCAGCTCGCGCAGGTCGCGGGTCGACATCTCGGTGAGCCAGCTCTCGTCAGTGCCGACGATGGTCTCCGCGAGTGCGCTCTTCTGTTCGAGCAGGGCGTCGATGCGCTCCTCCAACGTGCCGGTGCAGATCAGAGTCCGAACCTGAACGGTGCGGGTCTGGCCGATGCGGTGAGTGCGGTCGGTCGCCTGCTGCTCGACGGCGGGATTCCACCAACGATCCAGATGTACGACGTGGTTGGCCGCGGTGAGGTTGATGCCGACGCCGCCGGCACGAAGTGAGGCGAGCAGCACCGGCGGCCCTTCGGGCGCATCGAAGCGGGCCCGCATCGCATCGCGCGCCGTCCGGGTGAGCCCGCCGTGGAACACCGCGACCTCGGCGCCGAGACGCTGCTGGAGATGCGGCGCTAGCAGGTGCGCGAGCTGCGCGTACTGCGTGAAGACCACGGCCTTCTCGCCGATCGACAACGCTTCCTCAAGCACCTCTTCCAGGACGGCCAGCTTGCCGGAGCGCCCGGCGAGGGGCGAGCCGTCAGCAAGCAGCTGCGCGGGGTGGTTGCACACCTGTTTGAGGCGGGTGAGGGTCGCGAGAACCAGGCCACGGCGGGCCATCCCGACGGCGCCGTCGACACCGGTCAGCAGTCGGTCGACGAGGGTGCGGTAGAGCGCGGCCTGCTCCTTTGTGAGGTTGCAGTAGATCTTCATCTCTTGCTTGGGCGGCAGGTCGTCGAGGATGCCGGGATCTGTCTTGCGGCGGCGGAGCACGAAAGGCTTCGTCAGTGCCCGCAACGCCTGTCGCGCCTCGTCGTCACCGGATCGCTCGATCGGCACCGCGAAGCGACGCTGGAAGCTGGCAGCCGTGCCCAGCAGTCCTGGGTTGAGGAAGCGCATGATCGAGTGGAGCTCGGCCAGCCGGTTCTCGATCGGCGTGCCGGTCAACGCAACCCGGCGCGGCGCCCGCAGCCGTCGTACCGCTTGGGCCTGAGCGGTGGTCGGGTTCTTGACCGCTTGTGCCTCGTCGAGGACGACCCGCCACCAGTCGGTGGCGGAGAGGCCGTCGACATCGCGGGCTAGTACGCCGTACGACGTCACGACCAGGTCGACGTCGTCGCGAGAGGCCAGCTCATCGGCATCCACCCGGGTCGGGCCATGGTGGAGGTAGACCCGTAGGCCGGGAGTGAACCGGCGACTCTCGTGCTGCCAGTTGCCTACGACGGACATCGGGCAGACCAGCAGGGTCGGGCCCGGCTTGTCGTCGAGCTCCCGTTCGGCGGCGAGGAGGGCGAGCAGCTGGATCGTCTTGCCCAAACCCATGTCGTCGGCAAGGCACGCGCCCAGCGACAGCCGCTCGAGGAAGACCAGCCAGGACAGGCCCCGCAGCTGGTAGGGGCGGAGGACACCGTGAAAGCTCGATGGCGCCGGCACGTCCTCCAACGACAGCTCGAGGTCACCATCGAGGAGCGCCGCGACCCACCCGGTGGCGGTCACTCCGTCGAAGGGAAGGTCACCGAGCTCGTCGCCGCGACTCAGGGCCGCGTGCAGCGCTTCGACGACCGACACTCCGCTGCCGTCGGCGCCGGGCCGCTCGAGCAGCGTGGCGGCGGCCGCTCGGTCCCGTTCTGACAGTGAGATCCACTGGCCGCGCAGCTGGGCGAATGGACCCTCGGTCCGGGCGAGCAACACCATCTCCGCCTTGGTCAGATCACTCCCGTCGAGGGTGACCTGCCAGCGGTAGTCGACCAGCGCACTGGCACCGAACATCCCTGGCGACCACGGGGGGCGCTCAGCACTGGTGACCTGCAGGCGCGCTGAGAGTCGGGTTGGCTGGCGCATCCACCGGGGTGCGCTGATAACGACGCCGAGATGCTCGAGCGCCGTACCGTGGCGGCGGAGCGCTTCAGCGAGGTCGGGTGCGGTGAGCACGACCCGACCATGTGGTTGCGCACCGTGCAAGACCCCGAGGTCGGACCATATCCGGCTGGCGGCGGCGAGCGTCGCGTCGAGAAGGGTCTCGGGCGAAGGTATCGGCCCACGTCGGGTGCGCAGGGGCACGTGACTTCCGCGGATCGTGGTCGCCGGCCAGAACGAGTCCGGGTCGACGGCATCGACGAGCCCGGCTTCGACGCTCCACCGGAGCTCGGTCGGCTCGTCATCATCACCCTTGTCATCATCAACACTGTCACTCATCGGGGCCTCGCCGATGCGCAAGCACAGCTGCGCTCGTTCCATGCCTGGCGCGCTCGACTGCCACCACGCGTCGATCCGACCGGCCACCACCGCGGTGGTGGGAAGAATCGGCGTTGTCCCGCTCGGATCACCCAGTGCCTCTAACCATCGCCACACCACAGGGGAACCCCCAGGGCGCTCCGGCCGATGTCCGGTGAGAGCGGACCGAGCGATCTCGTCGACCAACGTGGCCACCACTGCGTCGACGGCGTCGCGGGCGGTGGCACCAGATCCTGCCGCGCAGCGGAAAGCCGGGGGCTGGTCGCTGGCCAGGGCGGCGAGCAGCACCTCGTCGGCGTCAGTCGGGGCGGGCTCCCACCGGGCGTGGGCACCGGTCGCCGTCACTCGCAGAGCAGGGAGGATGCGCCCGCGCGCGGCCAACTGGGCCGCCACCACAGCAGCGCTGCGAGCGTGGTCGACCGTGGCGCCGGCCGCAGCCCCCCCGTCGACGCCACGGGTCAGCAGCGACAGCGCAGCCGATGCGCCGAGCGGCACCGCCGCTACCCGGCGAGTGACCCACCGGCCCTCCTCGGGCAGCAGCAGGTCGAGCTCGAGAGGGCGCTGCCGGGCCAGGGTGATGCGCGCTTCGCCGGCCACGACCGGTGGCGCAGCGAGGAGGAGCGTCTCCAGGTCCACTGGGGGGGAGTAGGGCGCGTCATCAACGCGCGCCCACACCCAGAGCAGCTCGTCGTGCCACACGACGTGCACGACCGGCATTCGCCCTCCTTCTCGGCCGTCCAGCCTCTCATGGACGGTCAGGCGGGGCACGATCAGCCGGCCCGAGCGCTCCAGGCCAACAGCTCCGGCACCCCGAGGGCATTGACTACGGCGTCGGTCGGCACCCCGCACGCCGCCGCTCGCTCGCATCCGTACACCTGCCACTCGAGCTGCCCAGGGGCATGAGCGTCGGTGTCGATCGCGACTTTGCAGCCCGCTTCTACGACAAGGCGAAGCAGTCGTTGTGGCGGGTCAAGTCGCTCGGGCCGAGAGTTGATCTCTACGGCGACACCGAACCGCTCGCATGCTGCGAACACCACCTCCGCGTCGAAGTCCGACTCCGGTCGGCCACGACCGGTGACAAGTCGGCCAGTGCAGTGGCCGAGGATGTCAGTGTGCCGATTGGCGACCGCTGCCACCATGCGACGGGTCATCGACGCGGCATCCATGCGCAGCTTGCTGTGCACGCTGGCGACGACGACATCGAGGCGGCCGAGCAGTTCGTCGGATTGGTCGAGCGCCCCGTCATCGAGGATGTCGACCTCGATGCCGGTCAAGATTCGGAACGGCGCGAGCTCGTCGTTGAGGTCGCTCACCACATCGAGCTGCTCGAGCAGGCGTTGCGCCGACAGGCCGCGGGCGATCTTCAGCCGAGGGCTGTGATCGGTGAGCACGATGTAGTCATGCCCGAGATCGCGGGCTGTCGTCGCCATCTCCCGGATAGGGCTGCCGCCGTCGGACCAGTCCGAGTGCACGTGGCAGTCGCCGCGCAGCACAGCGCGGAGCGCGGCACCGCCTTCGCTCACCGGCAGCCCACCTACCGCCTCCAGGCGACGGAGGTATTCCGGTGTCTCGCCGGCCAGGGTCTCTGTCACGGTTCGGGCGATCACTTCCCCGACGCCGGGCAGCTCCTGCAGAGTGCCGGCGAGGGTTCGGGCGATGAGATCGTCGGGCGCAAGCGCGTCGATCACCTCTGCGGCGCGTCGAAATGCCTGGACTCGATATGAGGGCTCGCGGGCTCGCTCCAGCAGGTAGCCGATGCGTCGTAACACCTCGGCCGGCGGGAGGGATTCGTCAGACATTCGGCTCCGTAGTCGTCCAGGCACCCGCCGTGATGAGCGGTGCGCTGTCCACTGTGCCCGGGTCCAGCGTGGTTTGCGCTAGCCCGAGATTGATCCATTCGGACTACGTACGGGCCATTGCCCGGCCAGGTAGATCACCCGGAGTATTCATGCCACGACAACCCGTCAGCCTCGGTCGTCGGCCAACCCGCGAAAGGTACTCCGCTATGGAGCACACCGCACACCTCCCGGTCCGAGCGTCTCGGCGAGCGCTGCTCCTTCTCGCCGTCGCCCTCATTGCTGCCGGGGCGCCGACGACGCTGGCCCACGGGAACTCCTGGTCCGCCCAGGGCAACACCTGGTCGGTGACCGGAGCCGTCGCCGACGTCGGTGAGCGTGCCCGCGTCGTGGTCCAGGGCATGCCCGGGGCTGCTGACGCCGTGGCCGACGCCGTCCGCCGGGTCGGTGGCACGGTCGGAGCGACGCTGAGCATCGTCGACGGGGTGGTGGCGGACCTGCCCGCCAGCCAGGTCGACATCCTGCGCCACGACGACGCAGTGCGCGCCGTGACACCGAACAGCGGCATCACCTTCGAGTCCTTCACCTACGGCGACGACACGACCGGATCCGCGTTCGTCGGCTCGACCGGTGCCGGCTCGGCCTGGGCCGGCGGCAACAAGGGCGCGGGTGTCGGCGTGGCAGTCATCGACACCGGCACGTCGCCGATGCCTGACTTCAGCGGCCGCCTGGTACATGGACCGGACCTCTCCGGCGAGGGCTCCATCATCGACACGTACGGTCACGGCACCGTGATGTCCGGCCTGGTCGGCGGCAGCGGTGCCGACTCGGCAAGCACCGGCGCTTACACCGGCGTGGCCCCCAAGGCCCACGTCGTCTCGGTCAAGGTGGCCGGACGCAACGGCGTCACTGACGTCTCCACGGTGCTGCAGGCGATGCACTGGGTGTCGGCGTACAAGGACCAGTACAACATCCGCGTGCTCAACCTCTCCTGGGGAACCGCGTCGACCCAGGACCCCTCCGTCGATCCGCTCAACTACGCGGTCCAGCGGTTGTGGCGCCAGGGCATCGTCGTCGTTGTCGCGGCCGGCAATAGCGGACCCGACTCGGGCACCATCCGCAAGCCTGCCGACGACCCGGTCGTGTTGACGGTCGGCGCCTACGACGACAAGGGCAACACCAACCCGACCGACGACCAGCTGCCCAAGTGGACCTCACGCGGCCCGACGCCAGCAGGTGTCGCGAAGCCGGACGTCGTCGCCCCCGGCCGCACCGTCGTCGCGCAGCGCAGCTACGGATCATCGGTGGAGTCCGACAACGCCAAGGCGCTGGTCTCGCCGAGCTACATCAAGGGCAGCGGGTCGTCGCAGGCCGCGGCCGTGACGTCAGGGCTCGCCGCACTCCTCGTGGCGGCGCGGCCCGAGCTGACGCCGGACCAGGTCAAGTCACTGCTGACGCGCACCGCCAGCCCGCTCGCCAACGAGTCGCCGACGGGTCAGGGGGCCGGCCGCATCTCTCTCGCGGCCGCGCTCACCGCCGACCCTGGGCCGGCGCAGTGGCAGGCCACGCCGGCGACGGGTCTGGGCTCGCTCGAGGCCAGCCGTGGCGGCCGCAACATCGAGACCGACTGCGGCAACGACGGCACGATCGATGTCATCCGCGGCGAGATCACCGCTCAGTGCCAGGCGTGGAACGGCGGCACCTGGACGGGCGGCACGTGGACGGGTGGAACCTGGACGGGCGGCACCTGGACCGGTGGCACCTGGACCGGTGGCACCTGGACCGGTGGCACGTGGACGGGCGGCACCTGGACCGGTGGCACCTGGACGACCGGCGACTGGACGGGTGGCACGTGGACGGGCGGTACCTGGACCGGTGGCACCTGGACCGGTGGCACGTGGACCGGTGGCACCTGGACCGCGTCTCTCTACGGTGACGACTACGTCGAGTTCCTCAACGCCTTCTGGGGGGAGCGGCCGAAGTACAGCCAAAACCTCCCGGGTGAAGTGAGCGAGAACGCGCCCGCATGGGGCCGGGAGTCAGACGACAGGCCCGCCAGAAGCGCCGCCGCGTCACACTGACCTGATGGCTGACATGCCCCTGAAGCTACGGCGGACCGTCGTCGGCCTCATCGCCTTCGGGATCCTGAGCCTTGCGTTGGCTCTGTCCCAGATCGCGACCGGGCCGGCGCCGGAAGCGTGGCTGGTGCTCGTCGTGATCGGGATGCTCGCGGCGGGCGATGTCCCACTGGTGCACGTCCGCTTCGGCGGCGACCGGACCTCGTTCACCTGCTCCGAAGCTGCGATGATCGCTGGGCTGATCATCCTGCCTGCACCCTGGCTGCCGGTGGTCGCTGCGACCGGTGCGCTCCTCTTGCACGGTGGGATGCGCCGCCCCCCGGTCAAGGTCGCCTACAACGTGGCTACCTTCGCCACGTGCGGGCTGTTGGTGTGGGGCACCTTTGCCATCCTCGCTCCTGGCGAGACAGCCCGTGACCTGAGCGCTCCCCGCACCTGGATCGCGTTCGGCGTTGCCGGCATGGTCGCTGCCTCATGGACGGCGCTGACGGTCACGTTGGCGGTCGCGTTCTCGCAGGGCATTGCCGTGCCCCGAGTCTTCGGCGAGGCCTACGGCGTCCGGATCCTGGTCAGCCTGGCCAACATCGCCACGACGCTGACGATTGCCTTCACCGTGAGCCGCAACCCCTGGGCGAGCGTCGCCGTACCAGCGGTCAGCTTCATCCTGCTGATGGCCTACCGCAACTACATGAACGCACTCCAAGAGCGAGACAGCTGGAAGGCGGTGCAGTCGGCCGCGCGGGCGTTCACCAGCATCGACGAGGCTGCGGTGGCTGCGGCGGTCGTCACCCGCGCCATGTCGCTCTTCCGAGCAGACGAGGTGGAGCTGTTGATCTCCGACGGCGCCGACGGCGTCGTCACGGTACTCAAGGCAGGGCCCGGCGGGACCTCTCAGGTCGAGGCCACTGCCGACCCGTTCTGGCCGCGGGCCTGGTCCGAGCGCGAGCCCTTCCAGGTGCTCACGACCGGTGCGCCGGCGACCCAGCGATCTGCACTCGAGTCGCAAGGGCTCGGCGCGTGCACGGTCGCGCCGCTGGTCGCCGGCCAGGCTTGCGTCGGCATGCTGCGGCTCGGCTTCGTTCGCGCCGGGGGACTGAGCAAGGGCGAGCTGCAGATGTTCTGCACGTACGCCGACGTCGTCAGCGCCGCCCTGCGCAACGCACAGCTCTTTGCCCAGGTGTCAGGCGAGAAGCAGAAGCTGGACCGCATCGTCGACAGCGCCTCGGACGGTATCTTCAGCGTGGACGCCGCGGGCGTCATCACGTCGTGGAATCCCGCGATGACGACGATCACCGGAACCCCGGCCCCGACAGCCCTGGGCACCACGTGTCGCCTCGCCCGGGGGGACAACCGCAGCGACCTCGTGCTCGACGGCGACTGGATCCACGGCGTCCTCGACGGCAGGACTCACGCGGAGACGTCGGTCAGCATCGTTCGAGACGGCACCTCACGGTGGCTGTCCCTCACGCTGTCCTCGGTAGGCGCCAGCACCTCGGAGCCAGTCTCGACCGTCGTCGTCGTGCGCGACGTCACGGCGGCCCGCGAGGCCGAGCAGGCCAAGCAGGACTTCCTCGCCACGGTGTCCCACGAGCTTCGCACCCCGATCACCTCGCTCAAGGGCTGGGTGTCGACCTTGCTGCGGCCGGAGTACACGCCGAGCGAGGAGGAGCGGACCGACGTGCACCGCCGGCTTCTGCATCAGACCGCGCGCCTTCAGCGGCTCATCGAGGACCTGCTCAGCGTCTCCAGCCTCGAACACGGCGAGTTCGCGGTCGAGACGATGCCGGTCAGCCTCGACGAGCTGGTCGACAAGACGCTGCTCGACTTCCGCATGCACGCTGGCCGACGTCCGGTCGAGCATGTGCGGGCGGGCCTCGGCAGCCTGGCGATCGGAGATCCCGGCCGGATCGAGCAGGTGGTGGCGAACCTCGTCTCCAACGCCGACAAGTACTCCCCGGCCGGCCTGCCCATCACGGTGACCGTCCAGCGAGAAGGCCCGGACGTGACGGTCAGCGTGCGTGACCATGGTCCGGGCATCGCCGAGGAGCACCGCAGCGCCGTGTTCGAGCGGTTCACCCGGCTCGACAACGCGCAGAGCAAGCAGGCTGGTGGCACGGGTCTCGGGCTGCACATCGCCAGGCGGCTGGTCGACGCCATGGGCGGCCGAATCTGGGTAGAGACACCGGACGGCGGAGGCGCGGACTTCGTCTTCACCCTCCCCGCCGCCTCGCTCGTGGCGCCGGTCGACCGACACCGGGACGTTCGCCTCGTCGGCTAGTGTCCGCGGGACACTAGCGGTTCAGGTCGAAGGTGTACGTCGATGTGTTCGTCGTGAGCTCACGCGCCAGCTGCGATGCGGTGAGCACGTAGGTCCCGGCCTCGTCGATGTAGTCGCCGTCGTTGTCCGACTGCGCCAGCCAGGGCACGCTGTAGACGCGGCATTCGCCAGGTCGGACATCGTCCCTCGTCGGCTCGTCGTCGAAGGCAGCCCGATAGGACCACCGCCAGAGGACTTCCTCGCTGTCTTTCTTCGTGATGACGAAATCAACCTGCTGCTCGCCGGCAAAGGACAGCGTGCGAGCCTCAGTGACCACTCGAGCCAGGCACACCGAGATCGACAGCGTGGAGTTGCCTGACTTCTCGAAGTCAGCGTCCGGCGCGCGGGAGGCGAAGAGGCACCACGGTTGGCCGGCCGAGATTCGGTTGCAGCTGCCGACGTCAGCGGTCGTGCGCTCGGTCGGAGGATCTGGCTGCCGCGGTCGCGGGCCGGTCGTCGGGCGCGCGGGTGGTACGGGTCGGGCGGGGCTTGCCGCAGCCGGCGCTGTGGTGGCGACAGGGGACTGGTTGATCTCTCCGCTGGGTGCACGACCGACGGAGTCATCGGCGCGGTCGGCCGGTGAGTCAGGGGCGAGAGCGGCAGTCGCCTCATCGGCTGGGGAGGTGTCGTCGACCGCTTCCTGCGGGTCGGTCGGCTGGGTGATCTCCAGCCGCGCCTCGGTGTCCGGGGTGGAGGCAGTGAGGCTGATCGCCAGCAGCACCGCGGTGATCGACGCGACCACGCCGGTGCCCGCCGTACGCCGTCGACGGCGTCGAGCTCGGGCCATCGCCTCATCGAAGCCACGCGGCTCGGGAGCCACTACGGCGTACGGACGGCGGGGCAGCATGTCGCGCTCAGACATCGCCGGCCTCCATCGCCTTCTGCAGGAGGGCGCGCGCTTCGTGCAGCCACCGCTTGATCGTGCCCGCCGGACGATGCGTGAGCTCGGCGACCTCGGTGATCGGCAGGTCGGCGTAGTAGTGAAGGAGCACGACCTCGCGAAGCTTGTCCGGCAGCCGCTCCACCAGGTCACGCAGCCACGGGTCGTGCTCGGTAGCCGACTCCGGCCGCGCGTGCAGCTCGGCGTAGATCTCCCGCTCGCGCTTGCCGCGGCGCCAGTGCCGGCGGGCCAGGTTGGTGGCGACGTAGTAGACGTAGGCCTTCGGCTCGCGAACGCCGATCCATCGCGCGAACAGGCGCGCGAAGGCCTCCTGGGTGATGTCGCGGGCTAGGTGCGGATCGCCGACGAGAGCCGTGCAGTAACCGGCCAGGCCGGGGAACTCCGCCTGGTAGAGCAGCCGGAAGCCCTCTTCCCGGGTCAGCGTCGTCATGGGCACGGCAGAGCCCTCGAGATCGGCGGATCGCCGGTCTACGAGGTCGCCGGCGCCCACGGCGCGCGGCATGCTCATCGTGGTCACGTCCGTCCTCGCAGCGGGCAGTCGGTCGGCAGGTCAACCGGTGAGAGCCCTGGGTGCTGGGAAAGGTTCGGCATGGCATAGGCTGACTCCTGCGTAAGGGAATCGTCCCTATCAGGACATATATGTCGCGAAATCGCCCGGTTTTCGTGTCCGATTCGTCGGGGATCCCGTCCTGCACGCCAACGTCGCCGGATGGGGCACTACGTCGCCGGGGTGTCCTCGACCGGAGCGTCGGCGTTAGTGGTGATCTGGTCGTCGAGCAGCTGGTAGCGCGCTATCGCCTCCGCGACCAGCTCCGGCTTGATCTCACCCGCTGCGGCGAGCCGGTGCAGTGTTGCGACGACGATGCTCTCAGCGTCGATGTGGAAGTGCCGGCGCAACGCCGCGCGAGTGTCACTGCGACCGAAGCCGTCGGTGCCGAGTGAGGTCCAGTCGCCGGGCACCCAGCGCGCGATCTGATCGGGGACGGCGGCCATCCAGTCGCTGACGGCAACGACCGGCCCTGCGGCATCGGCCAGGGCTGCGGTGACGTAGGGGACTCGGGGCTCGGCGTCCGGGTGCAGCAGGTTCCACTCCTCGGCCGCCAGAGCATCGCGGCGCAGCTCAGTCCAGCTCGTGGCGCTCCACACGTCAGCGCCGACGCCCCAGTCGGCGGCGAGCATCTCCTGGGCCTGCACGGCGAGACGAACCGCGATGCCTGACGCGAGCAGCTGGGCGCGGACCGTCGGTTCAACCGGAGCGGCCGCGAACCGGTAGAGGCCGCGCAGGATCCCCTCTTCGACCCCCTCGGGCATCGGCGGCTGGACGTATGGCTCGTTGTAGAGGGTGATGTAGTAGAAGACGTTCTCGGCGGCCTCGCCGTACATCCGGCGGATGCCGTCGCGGAATATCACCGCGACCTCGTACGCCCATGCCGGGTCGTAGCTCACGCAGGCCGGGTTGGTCGACGCGATGAGCAGCGAGTGTCCGTCCTGGTGCTGCAAGCCTTCGCCGTTGAGCGTCGTACGGCCCGCGGTGGCGCCCATCAGGAAGCCCCGGCCGAGCGCGTCGGCGAAGGCCCAGATCGAGTCGGCGATCCGCTGGAAGCCGAACATCGAGTAGAAAATGTAGAGCGGGATCGTCGGCTCGCCGTGGGTCGCGTACGACGTGCCCGCAGCGTGCATCGACGCCATCGAGCCGGCTTCGCTGATCCCCTCGTGCAGGATCTGCCCCTGCTGCGCCTCCTTGTAGGACAGCAGCAGGTCGCGGTCGACGGCGTCGTACCGCTGGCCGTGCGGGCTGTAGATCTTCAGGCTCGGGAAGAGCGAGTCCATGCCGAAGGTGCGTGCCTCGTCCGGGATGATCGGCACGATGCGTCGGCCGAACTCCTTGGTCTTGAGGATGTCCTTGAGCATCCGGACGAAGGCCATGGTCGTCGCCACGGACTGCTTCCCGGACCCGGCGAACATGTCCGTGTACGCCGCCTCCACGGGCAGTGGCAGCGACTTGGCACGGACAACGCGCCGCGGCATGTGCCCGCCGAGCGCCGCACGTCGCTCCTGCAGGTACTGCACCTCGTCGGAGGACTCGCCGGGGTGGAAGTACGGCGGCAGGTCGCCCTCGAGCTGGCTGTCGGTGATGTCGAGGTAGAGCCGATCGCGGAAGGTTTTCAACGCCTCGACGGTGAGCTTCTTCATCTGGTGTGTCGCGTTGCGTGCCTCGAAGTCGGGACCGAGCGTCCACCCCTTGATGGTGTGCGCGAGGATGACCGTCGGCTGGCCGTGGTGCTCGGTGGCCGCCTGGAACGCGGTGTAGACCTTGCGGTAGTCGTGCCCACCGCGGGGTAGGTTGCGCAGCTGATCGTCGCTCAGGTGCTCGACCATCTTGCGTAGCCGCGGGTCGCGACCGAAGAAGTGGTCGCGGATGTAAGCGCCGCTCTCGACCGAGTAGGTCTGGAACTGACCGTCGGGAGTTGTGTTCATCGCGTTGACCAGCACGCCGTCGGAGTCGCGGGCGAGAAGGTCATCCCACTCTCGGCCCCACACCACCTTGATGACGTTCCAGCCGGCGCCACGGAACGTGGACTCGAGCTCCTGGATGATCTTTCCGTTGCCGCGCACTGGCCCGTCGAGACGCTGCAAGTTGCAGTTGACGATGAACGTGAGGTTGTCGAGCTCCTCCCTCGCGGCGACGCCGATCGCGCCGAGCGACTCGGGCTCGTCCATCTCGCCGTCGCCGAGGAAGCACCACACCCGTGACTTGCTGGTGTCTTTGATCTGTCGGGCGTGCAGGTAGCGGTTGAAGCGCGCCTGGTAGATCGCGGTGATCGCGCCGAGCCCCATCGAGACCGTGGGGAACTCCCAGAAGTCCGGCATGAGCCGCGGGTGCGGGTACGACGAGAGCCCGCCCGGCTTGCTCTCCTGCCGGAACGCGTCGAGCTGAGCTTCCGAGAGCCGACCCTCGAGGAAGGCCCGGGCATAGACGCCGGGTGACCCGTGGCCCTGAATGTAGATCTGGTCGCCGCTCTCGCCGTGGTCGTGGCCACGGAAGAAGTGGTTGAAGCCGATCTCGTAGAGGCTCGCGCTGCTGGCGTAGGTGGCGATGTGCCCGCCGACACCGAGGCCGGGACGGTTGGCCCGGCTGACCATCACTGCGGCGTTCCAGCGGATGTAGGCCCGGATCCGCCGCTCGAGGTGCTCGTCACCGGGGAACCACGGCTCGCGCTCCGGCGGGATGGTGTTGATGTAGTCAGTGCTGGTGAGGGCGGGTACGCCCACCTGTTGGGCCCGAGCTCGTTCGAGCAGCTTGAGCATGAGGAACCGCGCGCGCCCCCGCCCCTGCTCGGCGACGATGCCGTCGAGGGACTCGAGCCACTCCGCCGTCTCGCTCGGGTCAACGTCGGGTAGCTGGCTGGGCAGCCCGTCGGTGATGACCGGGTTGGTGCGGTCAGCGGCCACTTCGTGCTCCTCAGCTGTGCTCGACGACGTCGGCGCGGTCGTGCTCACGAACCATTCTGCCCTGCGCCTGGTGCCAGGCACATGACACAGCGGTTCGGCCAGGACGCGGGGGCAGGTCTCGAAGTCGTTGGCCCACTCGTCCTCCGGGGGAGCGCGGCCACTTGCGCCTGACCTACCCATCCGGGTGGACTACTCTGCGACCCATCGGATTCGCACCACCACATGACGAGGAGGCCGACGGTGACGTCCACCGCGGGAGACGCGGCGGGTCAGCGGACTGCCGTTGACCGGTTGGGCATCACGGCCGGCATGGTCGTGCTGGAGGTCGGTCACGATGACGACGTCGACCAGGCGTTGCGCGACGCCGTCATCGAGAGGTCCGGCACGCCGCTCTCCGAGGACGACTCCGACGACGTTGTCGACGTCGTCCTGCTGTGGTTCCGTGAGGAGGACGGCGATCTGGTCGACCTCCTGATGGATGCCCGGACCAGACTCGACGCCGCAGGCTCCATCTGGGTGTTGACCCCCAAGGCCGGCCGCGACGGCCACGTAGAGCCCAGCGACATCATCGACGCCGCTCCGACAGCCGGTCTCTCGCAGACCTCCACGGTGCAGGCCGGCCAGGACTGGACCGCGTCGCGCCTCGTCGTACCGAAGGGCCAGCGCGCCGCCCGACGCTAGCGCGCTCTCAGCGACCGCGCAGGCCTGGCACCCCACGGATCTTGCGAAGGGCGCCGCGAACTCCGGTGATGGTCGTGGCGGCGCGGCTCAGCAGGGCCGCGCCTGGGATGCCCGGCACCTGATCGACGAGCGGGGCCAACCGCAGGAACTGCGGCAGGTCCGCTACGACGATGCGCCGCTGCAGCAGCAGCCCAGGAACGCCGGCCCGGCCGGCCGACGCGTCGAGGATGTCGCGCGCAGTGCCCAGGATCGCCGGACCGGCGACCGGCCCTGGCTCACTCGATGTCGTGGTCCAGCAGTCGGACTCGATCTCGGCGCGCCACCCGCCCTCGGGTGTCTGGGCGGTCACCGCGATGGTGATCCCATGGCGGGCGGCGAGGGCTCCGGTTACGTCGATGAGTGCGCTGAGCCCCGTGTCGAGCAGCGCCGGGTCCGGAGCGGCCGCGCCGGCCGCGTGCAGGTCGAGGGCGTGCACGGCGAGCTCGTAACACCCGGCATTGACCAGCCCGGCGAGGGGCAGCGGCCCCAGCATGCTCATGGCCGGTGCCTCGGCCAAGCCGGCCAGCTCACGACGGTTGATCGCGGCGATGCCGGCACCGCTGCGGCGCAGGGCGTCGAGCACCTCGTCATCGGTCGCGTCGCGATGCGCGGCAAGGAGGTCGGCGTTGGCGGCATCGGGGTCGACCGGCTCGCCGGTGCCGCCGGCCCGGGCCGAGCGGATCGCCTCGACGAGCGGCCCGCGGTCGTCCCAGGTGCCGAGGTGCGCGACCACCTCCCGCGCCCGCCAGCCGGGAAGCCGGGTGGGCGCCGAGAGGTCGGCGGTCTCGGCTACGTCGAGGAACAGCTGCCACGACCGGTCGACTCGGTCCAGCAGCGCAGGGAGGGGGCCGGAGGCGAGTCCACGGCCAGGCGTCGGTACCATCGGCTCATCTAAGCGGCGTCGTCCCGACCCCGCACGACCGCCCTGCCTCAGGAGGACGCTCACATGTCTGTCGACGTCGGCCAGCCGGCCCCCGATTTCGCGCTCAAGGACCAGAACAACGAGGTCGTCTCGCTGGCCGATTTCAAGGGCGAGAAGAACGTCGTGGTGATCTTCCACCCGCTGGTGTTCACCGGCATCTGCGAGGGCGAGCTCTGCGCCGTCCGCGACGAGCTGCCCAGCTTCGAGAACGACGACGTGCAGGTGCTGAGCATCTCGGTGGCGCCGTCGCCGACCAACAAGATGTGGGCGAACCAGCAGGGCTTCACCTTCCCGATGCTCAGCGACTTCTGGCCGCACGGGGCGGTTGCCCAGGCCTACGGCTGCTTCGACGACACGAAGGGTGTGGCGGTCCGTGCGACGTACATCGTCGACAAGGAGGGCGTCGTGCGCTGGAAGACGATGAACGGGATTCCGGACAAGCGTGACCACGCGGAGTACCTCAAGGCGCTCGCCGACCTCTAGCCGCCGAGACCCCGACACCGCCGTACGCCGATGCCGTGCTACCGCTGCGACCGCCGCCAGACCGATCCCGGTCGCGGTGCCTCGCCGTGGAAGCGCGGCGTCGTACGCGGCGCTCAGGTGCTGGTGTGCCCGACGTGTCAGCGCGAGCACGACTGGGTGGCCGACCTGGACCGCTGCGCCGCGTGCCGTTCGACCAGGCTGGTGCGCTCGCTGGGCGATACCCGGTGCCTGGCGTGCGGTGCCCAGGGCGAGCAGGCCGGCGGCGCCGCGCAGGACACGGCTCCCGGCGCGCCGGAACAGCCGGTGCCCGGCCCGCTGGCCGCCGACGTGTCCGCGGCCCTGCGCAAGGTCTTCGGCGGTCCCGACGCCTGACGTCGTACCACCCACCCCATCCCGCGACTTCACCCACCCCATCCCGCGACTTCACCCACCCCATCCCGCGACTTCACCCACCCCATCCCGCGACTTCACCCACCCCGCCGTCTGATTTGGGCCCTCCAGAGCCCCGAATTCTCGGTCTGGGTGGGTGAAGTGGAGGGGGTGGGGGGTGGCGGTGGCGAAGGTGGGGGGTCGCGGTGGCTGGCGGGTCGGTAGCCTGACGCGACTCAGGGCGAGTAGCTCAGCGGTAGAGCGCCGCGCTTACAACGCGGATGCCGGGGGTTCGACACCCTCCTCGCCCACATGACCACGACTCTGCGCGACTGGGTGGCCGCGCTCGACGGGCTCTACGACCCGGCGTGGGCGCAGCCCTGGGACCGCGTCGGGCTCGTCACTGGCCAGCTCGACCAGACGGTGACCCTCGCGCACCTCGCCGTCGACCCGACAGCCGAGGTCGTCGACGAGGCTGTGGCCGCGGGGGCGCAGCTGGTCATCGCCCACCACCCGCTGCTGCTGCACGGAGTCCACGGCGTCGACGAGGGCAGCCCGAAGGGCAGCCTTGTGGCCCGGCTGGTCCGGGACCGGGTGGCGCTGTTCACCGCCCACACCAATGCCGACATCGCCGCTCCCGGCGTCAGCGACGCGCTGGCCGCGGCGCTCGACGTGCGCGACGTGGTGGCGCTCCAGCCGTCGCCGCCCGACGCGGCGTACAAGGTCGTGGTCTATGTCCCCGCTGCGGCCGAGGAGCGAGTGGTCGACGCCATCACGGCAGCCGGGGGCGGTGGCGTCGGCGAATACACCCGCTGCCATTGGAGCGTCGAGGGCGTGGGCAGCTTTCTGCCCGGGAGCGGCGCGCAGCCGACCGTCGGACGGGTCGGCGAAATGGCGCACGTCGCTGAACGCCGCGTGGAGATGCTCGTTCCGATAGAACATACGGCGGACGTCGTACGCGCAGCGACTGCGGCCCATCCCTACGAAGAGCCGGCGATCGACGTCGTGCCGGTCGTGGTGCCGCACCGGCGGGGACTGGGTCGCGTGGGCCGGCTTGCAGCGGCTGTGTCGGCGGCAGAGCTCCACGCCAGGGTGGCGGCGGCGCTGCCCACCGCTCCGGCCGGCGTCCGGCTGGCCGGCGACCCGGCCCGTTTGGTACAGCGGGTAGCCGTGTGCGGCGGGGCGGGCGACGACCTGGTCAACACCGCGCTTGCCGCCGGCGCCGACGTCCTCGTCACCGCCGACCTGCGCCACCACGTCACCGCGGAGGCGGTCGAGCGGGGTCTGATCATGATTGACGCGGGCCACTGGGCGAGTGAGTGGCCGTGGCTCGGCGACTGCGCCGACCGCGTGATGCGCGCGCTGGCGGACGAAGGCCATACGGTGCACACGACGGTCTCGTCCCTGGTCTCCGACCCGTGGACCAGCTCCGGCGCACAGAGATGACGTCGTGGGGAGGATGGCGGTTGCTCTGACGACCGCAATGCTCCCCACAACGAGACCCACCGACCTGAGAGGACCTGCCCGGACGTGGATGC
>Ga0136633_1000265_pt1 | contig 39818 bp, 44 predicted proteins | sample AntDrymeUQ832206_2_FD_105494 | JGI IMG/M metagenome (GOLD analysis project Ga0136633, IMG submission 105494) | Polar desert sand microbial communities from Dry Valleys, Antarctica - metaG UQ83 (22.06) | ecosystem: Environmental > Terrestrial > Soil > Desert | place: Antarctica: Dry Valley... | reverse complement strand
TGCGTGAAGCCTGCGCACCGTCTCGATGTTGTGGCCGAAGACGTCAGGCCGCGCGTCAAGGACCGTCGCGAGCGCCTCCTCCTCGACGCCGAGGAAGTCCGGGGTCAGGACCTCGACGGTCGCAGCCGGCAGCTTGCGCCGGAGAGCGCGAATCGTCGCTGCGTAGTGCGCCGCGCCGCGATCGGGGATGTCGTCTCGGTCGACGGAGGTGACGACGACGTGCGAGAGACCCATCTGGTGCGCGGCCTGCGCGAGCCGCAAAGGCTCGAGCGGATCGGGGGGCGCGTCCGGCTTCCCCGAGTTGACATAGCAGTAGCGGCACGCGCGAGTGCACGTATCGCCCAGGATCTGGAACGTCGCCGTCCCGCGGCCCCAGCACTCGCCGATGTTCGGGCAGCGGGCCTCCTCGCAGATCGTCACGAGCTGGCCGGCCCGCATGAGGCCCTTGACCTCGTAGTAGCGCGAGTTCACGCTTGGTGCGCGCACACGCATCCACTCGGGGCGGCGCGGACGTTCCGCTACAGGCAGCGACTTCTGCATCGCCTGGCTAGTCTAGAGACGGTGGTGCCGGAAGCTCCTCTCGAGCAGACGGATACCGGACTCGTTCCAGCCGGCGACGGTTGGTTCGTCGTCAACGTGCGCGACGTCCAGTGGTTCGACGGCGGGGAGCTCGGTGGCCTGTACGCGACCTTCGAGGGAGAGAACGCACGGTTCGACGGACTCGGCTTCGGAATCGGGATCCTCCGCCCCGGCGAGGCGAATGCCCTCTACCACGGCGAGGACGCCCAGGAGGACTTCCTTGTTCTCGCCGGCGAATGCCTACTCCTCGTCGAAGGAGAGGAGCGGCTGTTGCGGGCGTGGGACTTTGTCCACTGCCCGCCGTGGACGGAGCACATCTTCGTGGGTGCGGGCGACGGCCCGTGCCTCGTCCTCGGGGTCGGCGTTCGACGAAAGGGCCGCGGGCTCAAGTTTCCGGTGAGCAAGGTCGCGCTGGCGCACGGCGCGGGCGTCGCGACGGAGACGACCGATTCGCGTGAGGCTTACGCCGGTTACGGCGAATCGGCGGGCATCCGCTGCCCTCCGGAGTTTCCACCCGGCTGACATACGGGAGTGCGCTCGACCATCAGCGTCGTCATGGTCGAGTCGGTCGTCCACAAACGGTGCGCGACGCCCTTCGGCCAGCGTGCCTGCTGACCTTCGCTAAGCGAGGCGGTCTCCCCGGCGACGGATGTGAAGCCTTCGCCCTCGAGGCAGACGACGATGGTGTCGTTGTCGCCCGGGTGCTCGTGGATGGTCGCGTGCTCGGCGAACCGGAGCTGCGCGACGAAGAAGTCCTCCTCGCGGACTAGCACGCGACCGACGACGCCGATGCAGCCTTCGTATGGCAGCGGATCCCAGCCGAGGCGTGGAAAAGGGCGGATGTCGATGTTCACCGCGAAGCGAGCGCCGCGTGCACCGGTTGCGCCCAGAGCCCGGCGCCGTCCTCCCCGGGCAACTCCTCGAGCTCGAGGCCGAACACCTCAGCGACGGCGCCGATCGCCGCCGGCCTGACGTCCGCGACCGTCACGGCTCGAGCGAGCTCTCCCTCCATGGTCGTGAACTGCGCGTCCTCGAGTCCGCACGCGGTGATCCATTCCGTGAACGGGGCCGGGTCGAGATCGACGTTGAGCGCGTAGCCGTGGGTCGTCACCCAGCGCGAGACGTGTACCCCGATGGAAGCGATCTTCCGCGGGACCTGACCGTCCGCTGGGGGCATCCACACGCCCGTCAGGCCGTCGTAGCGCGTGCCCTCGAGGTCGAAAGCGGCGAGTGTCTCGAGTAGCGCCTCTTCGAGGTCGCGCACGTAGCGCTTCACGTCCTTACCGTGATTCCGGAGGTCGAGGATCGGATAGCAGACGAGCTGTCCCGGGCCGTGGAAGGTGGACCTGCCCCCACGATCCGTCTCGGCGATCTCGACATCGCTGCCGGCCGGGACGTGCAGCTCGCGTTCGGTCTCCGTCCGCCGACCCACGGTGACGACGGGCGGATGCTCGAGGAAGACGACGGTCTCGGGGATCGCGCCCTGCGAGACGGCGCCGGCCAGCGAGCGCTGGAGCGCAAAGGCCTCGGCATACGGCACGACACCGAGGCTCAGTAGGTACGCACCGCGGTTCACTGCTGCTGGAACATCCAGCGGTGGCCCTCCAGGTCCTCGGCCGTATAGATACGACCTCCAGGACCGTCCTCCGGGGGCCTGATGACGTTGGCTCCGGACTCGGCAGCTCGGGCGTGATGCGCATCGAGGTCGTCCACCACCACGAGCACCCCGTCGACGACCCAGGGGTTGTCGAGCCAGCGCCTTGCAGCGTCGCACGTCTTGCGGTGACTCTTCGGACTCTGGTACTCACGGTTCGGGGTCGCGAGCATGACGATGCTTCCGCCCAACTCCAGTTCGGCGTGACCGACCATCCCGTCCTCCGAGGTGTAGCGCTGCCCGGTCTCCTTGAATCCGAAAGCGGTGCTGAGCCAGTCGATCGCCGCCGCCGCGTCCTCGTAGGCGATCATCGGAACGATCCGTTGATCCATGCTCAGTACGCGGCTTCGTCCCAGGTCTCGAGCCGCTTGCGGAGGTCCCGCAGGAAGCGGCCGGCGAGGGCTCCGTCGACCAGGCGATGGTCATACGTGAGCGTGAGATTCATGATCGGACGCACCGCGATCACGTCCTGGCCCATCTCGTCCTGGACAACCCACGGGCGCTTGACGACCGCGTAGGTGCCGAGAATCGCAGCTTGAGGCTGGCTGATAACCGGCGTTCCATGGAAGGTTCCATAGCCGCCCGGGTTCGTGATCGTGAACGTGCCCCCCTGAACCTCGTCTGGCAGCAGCTTCTTCGACCGGGCGCGCTCCGCAATGTCGGCGACACCCTTCGCGATCCCGAGCAGATTCAGCGTCTCGGCGTTCTTGAGCACCGGCACGATGAGGCCCTTGCCGTCGGCGAGCTCGACCGCGAAGCCGATGTTGATGCTGGGCCGCGTGACGATGCTCTGGCCTCGGATCTCGCCGTTGACCCAGGGGTACTCCTTGAGCGTCTCGACGGCCGCACGGGCGACGAACGCGAGGTAGGTGACGTTCACGCCGTGGCTCGACTCGTACTCCGGTTTGAGCTTCTTCCGCAACGCGACGACGCGTGACATGTCGACCTCGATGGCGCTCGTCACGTGTGCGGACGTGTCGAGCGAGCGGCGCATGTGCTCGGCGATGCCACGTCGCATCGCGGTCATCGGCTCGAGCGTCTCTCCGGGCAAGAGGTCTGCCTCGGGCTGTGCCTGAGGCGGCGGAGCAGGCGGGAGCTCGACCGGGGCCGGTGCGGCGGGGGGTGTTGCGGCGGGCGGAGCAGCGGGAGGCGCCTCGGCGACCGGTTCGGGAACAGAGGCCGGAGCCGGAGCCGGAGCTGGTGGGGCGGGGGCGGCCGGGGCTGGGGTGGGTGGCGGCGCGGCTGGCTCGGCCTGAGTCGGCTGCGGCTGCTGAACCGGTTGCGCCTGAACCGGTTGCGCCTGAGCTGACGGGGGCTCGGCTGGTTGCGGCTGGGTCGGCACGGGCTCCGCCGGCTGGGGCTGCGCCTGCGCGCCCGACTCGATGAAGGCCAGGATGTCCTTCTTCGTCACGCGCCCTCCCGTCCCGGTACCCGGTACGGAGCCTGGATCGACACCGTGCTCGGAGGCGATACGTGCGACAACCGGCGAGACGAAGCTCCTGCCGTTCCCGGCTGACTGAGCAGAACCAGCGGCGGGACCCTGCGCAGGAGGGGGAATCGCCGGCGCCGGTGCCTCAGGCGCTGCAGCCACGGGCTCCGGTTGGGCGGCGACTGGTTCCGGCGGCGGCGCGGCGACGGGTTCTTCGCTCGCGGGCTCTGGGCCGGCAGGCTCTGTGCTGGCCGGTTCTGCGACCGCAGAACCGGCTGGGGAGATCGTCGCGAGCACGGTTCCGACGTCCACCGTCTGCCCCTCTGCGACGAGCACCTGCGAGAGCACACCCTCTCCCGGGCTCGGAATCTCGGTGTCGACCTTGTCGGTGGAGATCTCCAGGAGAGGCTCGTCCCGCCCGATCGTCTCGCCGACCTGCTTCAGCCACTTCGTGATCGTGCCCTCCGAGACGGAGACCCCCATCTGCGGCATCACGACCTGGATCTCGGTTCCGGTGCTCACGTTTCGCCCCTTTGCGCCATCAATACTCCACGAGCTGCCGAAGTCCCTTGACGACGTCGTCGACCTGCGGGATGAATGCCTTCTCGAGTGGAGGCGAGAACGGGACCGGCGTGTCCGGAGCCGCGATTCGCATGACGGGCGCGTCGAGATCCTCGAATGCCTCCTCAGCGATCGTCGCCGCGATCTCGCCACCGAAGCCGCCGGTGCGCGTGTCCTCGTGGAGGACGAGCACCTTCGACGTGCGCCGGACGCCCTCGAGCACGCGCTCCTTGTCCCACGGGATAAGCGTGCGCAGGTCGAGCACCTCGATCTCGTGCCCGTCTTTCTGGAGCTCGTCTGCGGCCTCGCTCGCCGTGTGCACCATCGCGCCCCAGGTCACGACGATCGCGTCGTCACCCGGCCGATGGACACGCGCCTGCCCGAACGGCGTCGTGTAGCGCTCGTCGGGTACCTCGGCCTTGATTCGACGGTAGAGATGCTTGTGCTCGAAGTAGAGGACGGGGTTCGGATCCTCGATCGACGTCGCGAGCAGCCCCTTCGCATCCTCGGGAGTCGCCGGGCAGACGATCTTCAGGCCGGGGATATGCGCAAATGAGCTCTCGGGGTTCTGGGAGTGGAAAGGCCCGCCGGAGAAGCCACCTCCCGAGGGGAGCCGAACGACGATCGGCACCGGAGTTCCGCCGCGGAAGAACTGCTTCGCAGCGACCGTCACAAGGTGATCCCAGGCACACGAGATGAAGTCTGCGAACTGCATCTCGGCGACGGGTCGCAGGCCCATGAGCGCCGCCCCGGTCGCGCCCCCGACGATCGCGGTCTCCGAGAGCGGAGTGTCGAGAACGCGCCACGGTCCGAACTCCTCCTGGAACCCGTTCGTCACCTTGAAGGCGCCGCCGTACACTCCGACGTCCTGACCGAGCACTACGACCCGCCCGTCGCGCCGCATCTCCTCGCGGAGGCCGTCGGAGATCGCCTGGATGTAAGTCCGCTCTGCCATCTATCGGGCCATCACTTGTGGTGGGGGGTGTCGAGGTCTTCCTGCGAGGCGAATACGCCCTTCTCGAGCCCGGCGGGATCGGGAAGTGGGGATGCGTCGGCACGCTCGAGCGCGTCGTTCAGGATGCGCTTGACCGCCGAGGTGATCTCGTCCTCTTCCTCGTCGGTCATGTCGGCCTGACCGCGGAGCCACGCGCGGTAGCGCTCGATCGGATCCTGTTCGGCCCACTGCTCGAACATGTCCTTCGGGACGTAGAACGCGTCGTCGTGCACGGCGTGCCCCTCCATGCGGAGGGTGAGACACTCGATGAGCGTCGGCCCGCCTCCGGCGCGCGCCTTCTCGATCGCGCGCTTCGCCTCCCGATAGACGGCGAGCACGTCGGTGCCGTCGACGACCACACCCTCGAACCCGTACGCGGCCGCGCGGTCGGCGACGTGCTCGATCGGATACCCGAGGTAGGTCGGCGTCGAGTACGCCCACTGGTTGTTGTCGCAGACGTACACGATCGGCAACCGGCGGACTCCCGCGAGATTCATGCTCTCGTGCGCGTCGCCGCGCGCCGCGGAGCCTTCGCCGAACCAGCCGAGAGGCACTCGTTTTTCGCCGCGGATGCGGAACGCGAGCGCCATCCCTGTCGCGACCGGCAGCATGGCCGGCAAATGGCTGACCATCGGATGCAGTCCGAGCTCCGGAACGGCCATGTGCACGTTTCCGTCCCGGCCGCGTGTGGGACCGCCCTCGCGTCCCATGTACTGAGCAAAGATTCGCCAAGGCTCCACGCCGCGCACGACGTGGACGCCCATGTCGCGGTGCAGTGGGGTCCCGACGTCGTTCGGGCCCATCGCCGTGCCGACGCCCACCGCCGCGCCCTCGTTACCGCGACCGGTGTAGAAGGAACCCGGGATCTTGCCCTGCTTGTAGAGGATGTGCCCGCGTTCCTCGATTCCACGGGTGATCAGCAGGTGCCGGTAGATCGCGAGCAAGTCCTCGCGGTCGAGGCCGGCTTCCTTGACTTCCTGGAGCGAGCCGGCAGGCTCGGCTTCACGTACAGCCATGCAGCGATCCCCCGTTCCGAGGTGGGTCGCTCGCACTCTAGCGACTGCGCCTACGAGCTTCTTCGGGAGGCCGGGCATGCCCCGCCCCTAGTGCGGGCGCCTGGCATGCCCCGCTCCCTACAGTGCGGCGCCGGGCATGCCCCGCTCCCTACAGTGCGGGGGTGCCGAAGCCGCGCAGAAACTGGATCCAGGAGGAGAGGCGCAAGACGCTCGGCGACTGGGTTGCGTTCTGCCCGGCGTGTGGACATGTCCAGCGCTACTTCGTCGAGGACGAGGAGGAGCTGACCGCCGAGTGTCCGCAATGCAGCGGTGCGCTTCGGCACCGGTGCCCTGCGTGCTCGGCGCCGATCGCGTCGGCCTTCGCGGTGCGCTGCGAGGAGTGCGACGCCGAAGTGCGTCCGCCGGAGCTCTTCGGCACGACGATCCGCAAGCCCGGCCGCTAGCAGCAGCGGCGCCGCCCAGCGCTCGTTCGCGCCTAAGCGGGGGTGACTATCTGCGAGAAGCGGATCACGGTGACGATCGCTTCTTCCGTGACCTCGCGGTTGTACAGCTGGCTCAGGAAGTGTGCGAGCTCCTCCGGCCGGCGGAGCTCCGGGTTGTCATGCTCGATCTCCCGCGGCGACAGCTCGGCCAGCGGCTTGACCTCCACCTTGTCGATGACCGCGTCGAACACCCGCTCTCGTTGCCCGTAGCGGACGCCGCAGAGCACGGTCACGATCATTCCCTTCCGGTACTTCGAGGACTTGTCTCCGAGCCGGATGGTGGCTGTCTTCCGTAGCGAGCGAAGCTGCTCGGCGACTGCTGGATTGTAGAAGTTGAGCGCAAACGTCGGCACGGCAGCCGCGCAACTATAGAGGCTCGTTCGCGAGTGCCTTCAGAGCCTTGCCGGCCATCTCGCGCTCACCGCGATAGGCGAGCAGGCGGCCGGCGTCTGCGAGCGGTAGCCACCGCGCCTCGGCGATCTCACGCTCCATTCCGAGCGGCAGCGTGCCGATCCGACCGCTGCGTGCCCGAGCGAGGAAGAAGCTCACGATCTTGAGCACACGCTCGCCCTGCCACGTGTACACGTAGCGGGTGTCGCCCAGCTTGCGCAGGAGCCGACCGCGTACTCCGGTCTCCTCGTAGCCCTCGCGAATCGCCGTCTCCGCGGGTTGCTCACCGTCGTCGATGAGACCCTTCGGGAGGGCCCACACGCCTTCGAGCTTGCCCTGCGGGCGCACGGCGGCGAACCAGATCTGTCCCCGCATGCGACGAGTGAGAACCACACCCGCGGAGAACTCGCGCCGAGCCACTAGTTTGTGACGCCCGGGACTGCCGCTCACGAGATCTGCGTCGCCTTGACGCAAATCGGCTTTGCGAGAAGGCCGGAGGTGCTATTGTCTCCTGGCACTCGCAACCAGTGAGTGCCAGAGTTGTCACAAACTCGTGTTTCACCACTCTGAGGAGGTCTGTTCGAATGGATTTGCAGCCATTGGGTGACCGCCTGATCGTCGAGGTCCTCGAGGAAGAGGAGATGACGGTAAGCGGCATCGTGCTGCCCGACACGGCGAAGGAGAAGCCGCAGCGCGGCAAGGTTCTCGCCGTAGGCCCCGGCCCTCGCGACGAGGACGGGAGCTTCATCAAGATGGACATCGAGGTCGATGACGAAGTCATCTTCTCGAAGTACGGCGGGACCGAGATCAAGCTCGGTACCGACGAGATTCTCATCCTGCGCGAGTCGGACGTCCTGGCGAAGGTCGTCGGCGACCGCGTAGCGGCCTAACGAAGTAAGGAGGAAGAGCGAAACATGGCTCACAAGGAGCTCAAGTTCGATGAGGACGCGCGTCGCTCGCTCGAGCGCGGCGTGAATGTCCTCGCCGACACGGTCAAGGTAACGCTTGGCCCGAAGGGCCGGTACGTCGTCCTGGACAAGAAGTTCGGCGCGCCGACCATCACGAACGACGGCGTCACGATCGCTCGCGAGATCGAGCTCGAGGACGTCTTCGAGAACCAGGGCGCACAGCTCATCCGCGAGGCCGCGACCTCGACGGACGACGTCGCCGGCGACGGTACGACGACGGCGACAGTGCTCGCCCAGGCCATCGTCCGCGAGGGCCTGAAGAACGTCGCCGCCGGCGCGAACCCGATGGGGCTCAAGCGCGGCATCGAGAAGGCCGTCGAGGCGGTCGTCGAGGACCTCAAGTCCCAGTCGAAGGAAGTGGCGGGCAAAGAGGACATCGCGCGGGTGGGCACGGTCGTGTCTCGCGAGCGCGAGATCGGCGACGTCATCGCCGACGCGATCGAGAAGGTCGGCAAGGACGGCGTCGTGAACGTGGAGGAGGGCCAGACATTCGGGCTCGACCTCGAGTTCACGGAGGGCATGCAGTTCGACAAGGGCTACCTCTCGCCGTACATGATCACCGACCCCGAGCGCATGGAGGCCGTGCTCGAGGATCCTTACATTCTGATCGCGAACCAGAAGGTCGGCGCGGTCAAGGATCTCCTCCCGGTGCTGGAGCAGGTCATCCAGGCCGGCAAGCCGCTGCTCATCGTGGCCGAGGACGTCGAGGGCGAGGCACTCGCCACCATCGTCGTCAACAAGCTGCGCGGCGTCTTCACCGCGGTTGCGGTCAAGGCTCCGGGCTTCGGCGACCGCCGCAAGCGGATGCTCGAGGACATCGCCATCGTCTCGGGCGGTGAGGTCATCACCGAGGAGATGGGGCTCAAGCTCGAGAACACGAAGCTCTCGCAGCTCGGACACGCCCGCAAGGTCGTGGTCACCAAGGACACGACGACGATCATCGACGGAGCCGGCGAGTCCGACGACATCAAGGGTCGGATCAAGCAGCTCAAGTCGGAGATCGAGAACACCGACTCGGACTTCGATCGCGAGAAGCTCCAGGAGCGGCTGGCCAAGCTCTCCGGAGGCGTCGCGGTCGTGAAGGTCGGTGCGGCCACCGAGGTCGAGATCAAGGAGAAGAAGCACCGCGTCGAGGACGCGCTCAAGGCCACCCGCGCCGCGCTCGAAGAGGGCATCGGACCGGGCGGCGGCGTCGCGCTCCTGAACGCCTCGTCCGCCGTGACGAAGATCCTCGACACGCTCGAGGGCGAGGAGAAGACGGGCGCGCAGATCATTCTCCGCGCGGTCGAGGAGCCTCTCCGCCAGCTCGCGTTCAACGCGGGCCTCGAGGGCTCCGTCGTCGTCGACAAGGTCCGTCACGCCAAGAAGGGCGAGGGCCTGAACGTCGAGACCGGCGAGATCGAGGATCTCGTGAAGTCTGGGATCATCGACCCGACCATGGTGACGCGCGCGGCGCTTCAGAACGCCGCGTCGATCGCGAAGAACATCCTCACCACCGAGGCAATCGTTGCGGAAGCGCCGGAGAAGCAGTCGGCGATGCCCGCAGGCATGCCGGGTGGCGGGATGGACTTCTAGAGAGCGACCCGCCGCGTTTAGGCGACACCGAAGGGCCGGTAGCTACCGGCCCTTCGGTGTTCTTCGGTCGTGACTCAGTAGCTCGTGAAGAGCAGGTCGTTGTTCGCCGACCGCGCCCCGGTGACGATGTTCTTCGTCGTCGCGGCGAAGAGCGCGCTCCGCACGGTTGCGGGCGACGCTCCCGGATTCCCCTGGAGATAGAGCGCGGCGACACCGGCCGTGTGGGGCGTCGCCATCGATGTTCCGCTGATCGTGTTCGTGGCCGTCGAGCTCGTGTACCAGGCGGATGTGATCCCAACGCCAGGCGCGAACCAGTCGACGCAGTTGCCGTAGTTCGCCCAGGACGCCTTGCGGTCGGTGTTCATCGTGGCACTGACCGTCATCGCCTCGCCCACCCGTGCCGGGGAGACGGTGCAGGCGTTCACTGCCTGGCCGAAGATATTTCCGTTGCCGGCGGCGATCGCGTAGCTGACCCCGTCGGCGATCGAGTTGCGCACGGCGGTGTCGAGAGCGCTGCTTGCCCCTCCGCCCAGGCTCATGTTCGCGACGGCGGGCTGGCCGGCGGCATGATCTGCGGTCACCCAGTCGACTCCGGCAATGACCCCGGACGTCGATCCGCTGCCGCTACAGCTCAGCACGCGGACGGCTACGAGGGTGACGCCCTTGGCCACGCCATACGTCGAGCCTCCGACCGTGCCGGCGACATGCGTGCCGTGCCCGTTGCAGTCAGCAGCCGGGAGGCTCCCGTCGACCGTGTCCCTCCCGTCGACCACGCGGCCGCCGAATTCGTTGTGGCTCGCACGGATGCCGGTGTCGATGATGTAAGCCTTCACGCCTGCGCCGGTGTTCTGGTACGTGAAGGTCGAGCTCAGCGGCAGCGCGCGCTGGTCGATCCGGTCGAGTCCCCAGGTGGCGTTCGTTTGCGTGGTGAACGCCTCGACCGGTGCGTCGACTTCGACGGATGTGACGCGTGCGTCTCCCAGAACGGCACCGAGCACGCCTGCGGGAAGCCTGCCGGCGTAGCCCTTGAGCGCGTTCTCGTACACGTGGGTCACGTCCACCCCAAAGCGCCTTGCGTGCTGGGTGGCGATCGCCGAGGCCGCTCCGACGGAGTCGTCGAGGACGACGATGAACTGCGTCGCGCCTTGCTCCGGCGCGGCTGACGCGGGGACGGTGGCAAGAAGAGCGACAGCTACCAGCACGATGGCCGGCACGACGACGAGTCGCATGTGAACCTCCTGTGGGTGATGTTCCAAAGGAGTCACGAGTCTAGGGCCGCCACTCCCGAATACAAGCGCCCGCGCGGGTGAGATCCACTTTGGCCTGCCTCCCGATAGAAAGAGCGGCCGCTGGGGGCGGCCGCTCTACAGGGGAAGAACTGGGGAGGATGGGTTGCCTAGGTTCTCGGCAGGCCGGCGCCCGCTCCCATCCCCCGTTCGAGGGGATTCGCTCGAGAACCGATCGCGTTAGAAGCCGTAGCGCTCTTCCTTGAAGGGATCGGCATCGTTGTGGTAGCCGTACCGCTCCCAGAAGCCGGGCTTGTCGGTTGCGCTGAGCTCGATTCCACGCAGCCACTTCGCGCTCTTCCAGAAGTACTTCCCCGGGATTACGAGTCGCAGTGGCCAGCCGTGCTCCGGCTTGAGCGGCGCGCCGTCAGCGTGCGTCGCGAGGAGTGCGAGCGGATGCTCGAGAAAGGCGAGCGGCACGTTGGCCGTGTACCCGTGCTCGGAGTGCGCGACGGCGTAGCGGCCGCTGGGTCGGGGACCGACGCGCTCCGCGAGCGCGCTCCAGTGGATGCCCGAGAAGGCGACGTCGAATCGGCTCCAGCGCGTCACGCAGTGGATGTCCTGCGTGTGCTCAGTCCTCGGCAACGCGTTCAGCTCGTCCCAGCTCAGTCGAAGTGGGTGCTCCACCTCGCCGGAGACGAAGAAGTCCCACGTCGAGAGATCGGTGTCCGGGATCGAGCCTGCGTGGAGCACCGGCCACTTCTCCGTCAGGTACTGGCCGGGGGGAAGGCGCGCGGGGTCGTACCCCGCCTCGATGACCTTCCGCTCCGCTCTGCCCCGGAACACGCTCCCTACACTAGTTTCCGTGCCGGGATCTGCGCTACGGGTCGGCAGCAGGCCGCGAGGCTTCGTGGGAGTCTCGGGGCCTGACGCGAGCTCCTATCTGCAACGGATGGTGTCAAACGACATCGAGGTGCTCGCACCCGGTGATTCGTGCGAGGCGCTGCTCCTGACCGCGAAGGGACGCCTGGTCGCTCCGATGACCGTCTGGCGGCGAGGACCTGACGACTATCTGCTCCTGACCGAGCCCGATCTGGCCGAGCGGCTCTCGGACGAGCTTCGGCGTAGCCGGTTCGCGGCCAAGGCGGAGATCGAGACCGAAGAGCACGCCTCGGTACTCGTCGTCGGCCGGGAGGCCCCGCCTGGAGGTATCGCGAATCGCGAGTTCGGCCAGGCCGCGTACGAGCTCGTGGACGACACGCCACCGGACTGGGCAAAGATCGACGATGACGAGCTCGAGCGCTTGCGCATCCGAGCGCGCACGCCCCGCTTCGGTCACGAGCTGGACGAGCGCGTGCTACCGGCCGAAGCGGGACTCGACGAGCGCGCAATCAGCTTCACGAAGGGCTGCTACCCCGGTCAGGAACCGATTGCGCGGCTGCATTACCGCGGGCACGCCAATCGTTCGCTGCGGGTGCTCGCCCTCGACGGCGACGATGTTCCCTCCTTCGACACCGAGCTGAGACACGAAGGCAAGGCGGTCGGACGCGTGACGAGCTCCGCACCCGACCCGGAGGTCGGCGTGATCGCGCTCGCATATGTGCGGACGGAGGTCCCTGTGGACGCGGTGCTCGACCTCGAGGGTCGCAAGGCACGTCAGCTCGACGGCGACGGTGCCTCGAACTGACCTCGCTAGACTGACCCCTCCCGCGCGCCCGTAGCTCAGGGGATAGAGCGCTGCCCTGCGGAGGCAGAGGTCGCATGTTCGAATCATGCCGGGCGCACTCTCGACAGTGGTGCTGCACGAGCCGGTCGGGATTGAGTAGGAGCGTCACCGCCCGCGCCGAACCGCACGTGGTGGACATTCCGCAGGGCCTGACGCTCGAGCACCATCGCGATCTCGATGGTCGCGAGCGGCGTCCGCACCTCCGGCGGGTTCTCGTCGCGCTGCTCGCGGCCTTCCTGGTGGTCGCGCTCTTCAACGTCTTCGGCCAGCAACCCTCGACATCTGCCGCGACGGTACCCGAGGCGCGCTTCGAGGTCTCGGCTCCGACCAAGCTGCGCGGCGGACTCTTCTTCCAGGCGCGGTTCGAGATCGCAGCTGAAGAGGAGATCGCGAACGCGACGATCGTGCTTGACGAGGGCTGGCTGGAAGGCATCACCCTGAACACCGTCGAGCCGAGCCCGGTCGGCGAGGCGAGCCGAGACGGCCGCGTTGCGCTCGACCTGGGTCGCGTACCCGCCGGCTCCAAACACGTCCTGTACCTCCACTTCCAGGTCAATCCAACGACCGTCGGGCGCCACGAGCAGGGCGTCGAGCTGTACGACGGCAAGCGGCTGCTCGTCTCCATCGACCGCACCGTGAGCATCTGGCCCTGATGGACATCGTCCTGCGCGCCACGATCGCGTTCTTCTTCGTGCTCTTCGTCACCCGCGTGGTGGGGAGACGAGAGCTCTCCTCGCTCCAGCCGTTCGACCTGATCCTGCTCGTCATGATCGGTGACCTGGTGCAGCAGGGCGTGACGCAGAACGACTTCTCCGTTGTCGGAATCGTTCTCGCGGGCGGCACGATCGCGGTGCTGACGGTCATCGTCTCGTATGGGAGCTTCAAGGTGCCGGCGCTCCGACCGGTGCTCGACGGCGAGCCGGTGGTCGTCGTCGAGGACGGGAAGCCGATCCCGCGGAATCTCGCGCGCAATCGAATCACGCTCGAAGAGCTTCTCGCCGCGGCGCGACAGGAGCAGATCGCCACGCTCGATGACGTTCAATGGGCAGTCCTCGAGACGAGCGGCCGGATCAGCTTCATCCCCCGCAGCGCGTCCTAGCGAGCCTGCTGCGCGCCGCCCTTTAGCCGGCGGGAAGCCGCGCGCCGGCCACGGGAACACCGGCGAGTCGCGAGCTCACGACCTCCTCTGCCGCTTCGGCACTCGGCGCATGGCTCGTGACCGTGGCGAGGAAGTCGTCCCGGTCGAGTGCATAGAGGACGACCGGTGTTCTGGCGACGGCGGTGGCGGTTCTCGGCACGTCTCGGAGGAGCGCGATCTCGCCGAAGTAGCTGCCGGGGCCGAGCTCCGCAATCGGCCGGCCAAGCTCTGTGATCGCCACGGTTCCTGCGGCGACGATGTAGAAGCGGTCGCCCGTCTCACCTTCGCGGAAGACGATCTCGTCCGTTTCGATACGGCGAGGAGTTAGCCGTCCGGCCAGGTGCTCGAGCGAAGCGCCGGGGAGCGGGGCAAAGATCGGGATCGCCGCCAGGATCCGCAGCTCATCGCGATCCGGCGGCTCGGCGGTCGCGTCGATTCGCACGAGCCGCGCACCGAGCACCGTTACCAGCACGGGCAGCAGGATCCCGGTCGCCACGAGCGCCGTCTCGATCCCCAGTAGGTCGACGAGGAACGGCGCGAGTGCCGCGCCGATTCCGAGTGAGCCGAGCCAGAGCATCTGGATCACGCCGAACACGCGCGCGAGAACGTTGTCGGGAACGGCGCGCTGCACGAGCGTGAGACCGGAGACGTCGACGAGAGAGTTCCCGAATCCGATCACGGCGAAGAGCACGAGCGCGAGCGCCGCCCCCGGCCAGAGGCCGATGACCGCGAGCGGCAGTCCCCAGAGGGCGATGCCTGCCACGAAGACGGGACTGAGCCGCCGGGCGCCTGCCAGCGACAGAGAGAGCACGGCTCCGACGAGCGCTCCGGCGCCGATCGCCGAGTTCAGGTAGCCGACCCCACCGGTCCCGAGGTCGAGGAGGTCGATCGCCGCCACCACGATAAATACCTGGACGGCGCCCGCGACGGCCGTCTGTGCGGTCAAGAGCACCATCAGCACGCGCAGCGACGAGTCTCGGCCGATCGCACGGAAGCCGGCAAGCGCCTCCGAGGCGATCGTGCCCGTCTCGATCTCGCGCCGCGGTGCGTCCGCTTGCTCTGGCTTCACCAGAAGCAAGAAGACGGAGGAGACGACGAGCAGAGCCGCCGTGACCAGGAAGGCGATTCCCGTATCGGTCGCCGCCAGCACCAGCCCTGCGAGCGCCGGGCCCGCGAAGACCGCGAGGCTCTCGACACCGCTCGCAACGGCGTTTGCAGCGGTCAGCTCCTCCGGGCTCCGTGCGAGCGCCGGGGTCAGGGCCGCCTGTGCGGAGCGGAATGGCGTGGTGACGATCGCCGCGCCGATCGCGAGCCCGTAGACGAACTCGGGCCGGGTTTCGGCGAGCACGCACGCCGCGGCCGCTCCGACGAATCCGATCCGCGCGGCATTGGTCGCGAGCAGCACGCGGTGGCGCGGGTAGCGGTCGGCGAGCAGCCCCGCGAACGGCGAGATGATCGCGGCTGGGACGAGCCGTAGGAGGAAGACGAGACCGACGGCACGCTCTCCGCCCTGCTCGTAGGCGTATACCGAAACCGCGACAAGGTACGCCCAGTGGCCGACGATCGAAGCCGTCCACGCGAGCTCGAGCCAACGTAGACTCGGGTTCCGGAAGACGGCGCCGAAGGCGAGTGCTGACGTGCGGAGCCGTGGTCGAAGGCCCGCCACGCCGCCAGCATCTCACCTCGTCTTGAAAAAAGGAACCGGGGGCGGGAAGATTCCGACCTCGCGAACGGTCTTGTGTTTCAGAACCGCGCTCAGCCCGACCGCGGCAGGTTGGGAGGGACGCCGAATCCAAGGAGGACGACGAATGGCGGACGAGCAGACCCGAGACCCAGAGGTCGAGGGGCACGGCCCAGTGTCCGAGGGCCCAGTATCCGAAGGACCAGTTTCCGAAGGACCAGTCGCGGAGCGGTCGGATGACGAGCCGGACGTCGAGGGTCACGGGCCGGTCTCAGAGGGCCCGGTCTCGGAAGGACCAGTGTCCGAGGGCCCAGTGTCCGAGATGTCGGATGACGAGCCGGACGTCGAGGCGCACGGGCCAGTCTCCGAGGGTCCAGTGTCCGAGGGGCCGGTGTCGGAGGGCCCAGTTTCCGAGTAGCGGAGTCGTTTTTTCCAGGCCCGGGTCGGCTACGCCGTCGATCCGGGCCTTTTTTCTGGACCGAGAGTGTCGGCAAGCTCGCGGAGAAGCCGCAGCCCTGCCGGGCGCCGTTCCTCCTCCAGCTCGTGGACGACGCTTGCGAGCCGCGCGACGACTTCGAGGTCCGTCGTGCCCTCGTCCGCGCTTCCGGCGAGTACCCGCTCGGCGTCGCGTGCGCGCAGTAGAAGGTCGACCGCGATCGCGGCCTGGTTTGCGAAGAGTCCGAGGAGATCCATCTCCTTGAGGCTGAAGTGCGCCTGTTCCGGCCGGTCCAGCACCTCGAGAACGCCGAGAGCACGCTCGTCGTGCAGGAGTGGTGCCGCCATGAGACCGTTCGGCACGTAGCCCGTGCCCTCGGCTACGTCTCCGGCGAACCGCGGATCGTTGCGCACGTCCTCGAGGACGAGCGGCGTGCGGGTCGCGAGCACCCACCCCGCGATCCCATGACCTGCAGGGAAGCGCACGCCGAGCAACGACTCCTCCCCCTCGCCCACGACCGCCTCGAACACGAGCTCGTTGGTCTCTTCGTCGAGCAGGAGAATCGACGACGCTCTCGCTCCGAAGATCGAGCGCGCGACCTCGACGAGAGCCGAGAGCAGCGCCCGGAACGACTCGGACGAGCCGACGACTCCGGCGGCGACAGCGGCGCGGACCTCGTCCGGTCCGGTCACGTAGCACCCGCGACGTTCGTCGCCGTGAGATACAGGACGCTCTTGACCTGAAATGGGGTCAGCTCGGGATGCTTCGAGAGGGTGAGCGCGCAGATCGCAGTCATGTGCGGGGTTGCGAAGCTGTTTCCGGAGACCCGAATCGTGCGTCCGCCGAGCCAGGCGACGTCGACATTGACACCGCGGCTGAAAAACTCGACCGGCGGATTCGGGTTGTAAAAAAAGGCTAGCGGGTCGGCTTCCTCGTGGCTGCCGACGGAGATCACTGAAGAGAATCGCCACGGATAGCTCTCCACGGGCATGTTGTGTGCGGATGCGACGATGACCGTGCGCTTGAAGTACGCGGAGTCGGCGAGCTCGTGCAGAACCGCGGCGAAAGGCTTCTTCGTCGTCGACAGGCTCATGTTGATCACGTCGTAACCCTGTTCGATCGCGTATCGGAGACCGCCGAGCAGGACGCCGCCGCTTCCGGTGAAGCCGGCGCCGAGAACGCGGACGCTCGAGATCGCGCACGCGGGTGCGAGAGCGCGCACGATCCCGGCGCAAGCCGTGCCATGGCCTGAGACATCGCCTTCACCATCTTCCTCCGCGATCACCTCGTCGTTCTCGCCGAGTGTGATCGTGACCGCCTGCTCGAGCCCCGCGACGAGCGGATGCTTGCCGTCGACACCCGAATCGAGGATGCACACCCGGACGCCTGACCCGGTCGATCCCTGCCACGCCCACTCGCGCGTCACCCGCTCCGGCCAGTTGGATGGAAGCGTGATCCGGTCGACGGCGTCGCTTGGCAGGCTCCAGGCGGGCAGTGCCTCCTTCGCCGCATCCCAGCCATGAGCGACAACGCCGTCCACGCGGAGGACCCTAAACCGTCGCCGTCAGGCTTCGGGAAGGCGGCGGCGCAGCGCATCCACGAGGCGTGGTTCGGGATCCACCCCGTTTTGCTCGAGCACGGCCTCCAAATCGGCGATGAGAGCCGTCCGGAACTCGGCGTCCGCCTCGGCTCTCGCGACGATCTGGTCGAGCGAGCTACGAGCGAACGGAAGCTCCTGTGCAGCTCGAGCCCAGCCCTCGGGGGCAGGACACAGCAGGCCGAGGAGCTCGCCCAGTCGTTCCGGATCGTAGTCGTGTGCCATCACACGCTAGACGGGTCGGAGGCCTCACTTCTTCCCTCGAGCTTCTCGCGGAGCTTGCCAAGACAGCGGGCGATCCTGCTCGCGATCGTCCCGAGCGGAAGATCGAGCTCGGACGAGATTGTGCGGTAGCTCTCGTCGCGGGCGAAGAACCGGTCGAGCATCTCCTGACAGTGCTCGGGGAGCTCGGCGAGGGCTTCGCGCACGACGAAAGCCTCGTCGAGGTCGCTCAGCACCTGCTCGCGCTCGCGCTCGATCGGCTCGGCGGCGGGCTGCTCGCGCGCGCGGGCTGCGCGCGAGTCGATACAGAGCCTGCGCGTGAGCTGGGCGATCCAGGGCCGGATCGCAGCATCGTCCCGGAGCGTGTCAAGACGTGTGTAGACGCGGGTGAAGACCTCTTGGTACACGTCTTCCGCGTCCGCCTCGCTCAGACGGAAGCCCTGCGTGCAGATCGCGTACACGTACCGCGAGAAGCGCTCGACGAGAGCGTTCCAGGCCTCGGGCTCTCCCGCGCGGCAGCGTCGCACGAGCTCCGCGTCGCCGAGTAGCGCCGGCTGGCTCATCGCAGGGAGCCCAGCACGCGCTCTGCCGCGCTGCTCGCCGTCTGCTCGCTCTCGCGCGCTCGTTCCAGGCGTGTGTCGCCCTCGCGCACTCCCAGGTTCACCTGCACCAGATGCAAGGCGGCACGGGTCGCTCCGGCGGCAAGGGCAGCAGCAGCGGCAGCATCGGCCTGGAACGAGCCCTCGCAGCGCTCGCCTGCCAAGACCGCGAGCTCCGCGACGTCCGCCCCGAGCTGCGCGATCTCGAGCGGTACCGCGGCCGCAAGCTCGAGCTTCTGCTCGAGCGACGCGTCGTTCCTCGTGGGGGCGGCGCCGGCGTCTCGCAACGCAGCGAGCGCATCGTTCCACGCTTCTGCGTCCGTGCTTGCGAGCGGCCCGGCGCGCCTCTGGATCTGAAGAGCCTGCGCGGCGACCCCGGCCGCATCCGGCCAGGAGTCTTTCGAGCAGCGCGCGACCATCGCGACCAGCCCGGCCGCGGCCGCGACGGTGATTGCGGCAGCCGTCCCTCCGCCCGGCGCTTGCTCGCTCGCCGCGATGCGGCCGAGGAAGTCCTCGACCCGCAGCTCGAGGTAGTTCTCAGCTTCCACGAAGAGCGAGTCTACGACGGCCTAGAGTTCCGCGGCATGCCGCTTTACCTCCATGAATCGGACGTCGCAGCGCTCGTCACGCCGGCGGACGCCGTCGACGCGGTGGAGGGCAGCTTTCGCCGCATGGGTCAGGGCGAGATCGAGATCGCTCCTCGGCGGCGGCTTCAACTCGCAGGCGGAAGCCTGGCAGACATGGCGGCTTCCGATCTCGGGCTCGGGATCGCGGGGGCGAAGGTGTACGCGGCTTCCGCTGAGGGTGCGGCGTTCGTTGTCTGCCTCTTCAACTCGTCCGAGCTGGTCGCAGTCATCGAGGCGAACACGCTCGGACAGCTTCGTACCGGTGCCGCGAGCGGCGTCGCGGCGCGGCATCTCGCAAAGGCGGAAGCTCGCTCGCTCGGAGTGATCGGATGTGGGTACCAGGCCGAGACTCAGGTCGAGTGCATCCGAGCGGCGTTACCGGGGCTCGAGCGGGTGGTCGCTTACTGCCGAACTCCCGAGCGGCTCGAAGGCTTCTGCGGGCGGGTGAACGCCGAACCCGCCGAAGGCCATAGCGAGGCGGCCGAGCAAGACGTCGTCGTCACGATCACGAGCTCACGCGACCCTGTCGTGCGCGGCGAGTGGTTGCGAGCCGGCGCACTCGTCATCGCGGCGGGGGCAAACCATCCGAGCCGCCGGGAGCTCGACAACGTCGTCCTGGAACGCGCGGCCTTCGTCTGCTGCGACTGGCTCGAGCAGGCGCGCACGGAGTCGGGCGATCTCATCGAGCCGGTGGCCGCGGGAACGCTCGACTGGCTCGAGGTACACGAGCTCCACGAAGTGGTGACGGGGGAGGTCCAGGGGCGCCAGTCGGATGGCGACGTCATCGTGTTCAAGTCGAACGGGCTCGCGTCGTGGGACGTCGCCCTCGGGGCCGAGGTTGTGCGCCGGGCGAGCGAACGAGGCGTTGGAGTGCAGCTGTAGGGGCGAGGCATACCTCGCCCTGGCCTCAGATCGGCCCTGCCTCAGATCGAGGCTTTCGCGGACTCCACGTGGTCCTTCGAGAACGACTCGATGATCTCAGGGCGATCGAGGAGTCGTTTCTGTTGCTCGGGTGTGAGGCGGTTCTGAACGTACCTGTCCTCGAGGATCTCTCCGAGGGATCGTCCCCGGTCGTGTTCGCGAATGACGTACCTCGAGACGTGGTCCTCGGCGCTCGAGCGCGAGAAGAGGAACGAGAACATGTTCTTGAACGCGGCCACGGAAAGCGATTGTATCCCGGGAGCATGAGACGCAGCTCGCGCGACAGTCGATATGCGGAGCGTGCGCTCGTGGGGGTCGACGACGTCGGCCGGGAGGAGCGGATCGTCTTCTGGATCGAGCGGCGTCCCGGCGCGATCTGGGTCGTCGGACGAGCGGTCAATCCCGAGCTTCGCGACTCGGACGAGGCGCGTGCGGACGACGTGATCTTCGAGGGGTTCGAGCTCGGAGACGCACTCGAGCACGCGAACAACGCGCTCGAGGACGACGTGCGCGTTCTCGAGCAAGACGGGCGAGACTCGGACGCACGCCCGTTCACGCGGAAGGAGGTGCTGCCGCTCCTCGAGCGGTGGTTCTTCAACCGCTAGCGATGCGTGGCAACCGGTGGGTTCCCGACCCCGGCGCCGTAAGCCGCTGCTAGCGTGCCGCGCCGCGTGCGGATCCGGATAGGACATAGCCCCGATCCCGACGACGCGTTCATGTTCTGGGCGCTCGCCGAGGATCGCGTCGACACTCGCGGGCTCGACTGCGAGCAGGTGCTCGCGGATATCCAGACGCTCAATCAGTGGGCGCGGGCTGGGCGGCTCGAGGTGACGGCGCTCTCGCTCGCTGCGTACCCGTTCGTGCAGAAGGACTATGCGTTGCTCCCGCACGGCGCGAGCATCGGCTCGGGCTTCGGGCCGATCGTGGTGGCGCGTACTTCGCTCACCCTCGAGGAGCTCGGTGAGCTCGAGGTCGTCGTCCCCGGAACGCTGACCACGTCCTTCCTCGCACTGCGGCTCGTGCTCGGCGATTTCCGCCATCGCGAGCTTCCGTTCGAAGAGATTCCGGACGAGGTGGCATCGGGTCGAGCTGCTGCTGGGTTGCTCATCCACGAGGGTCAGCTCACCTTCGAGAGCTACGGGCTTACGAAGGTGCTCGATCTCGGCGAGTGGTGGCTCCTCGAGACCGGACTCCCGCTCCCCCTCGGCGTAAACGCCGCACGCCGCGACCTCGGCAAGGAGGTGCTGCACGACGTGTGCGAGGTACTCGGGGAGGCGATTCAGTGCGCGCTCGACAACCGATCCGCTGCGCTCGAGTACGCCCTCCAGTTCGGGCGCGGAATCGACGCCGCAGTCGCCGACCGCTTCGTCTCGATGTACGTGAACGAGTTGACGCAGGACTACGGGGACGAGGGTCGCCAGGCCGTCACCGAGCTGCTCCGGCGCGGCGAGGCGCTCGGGGCGTTTCCCGCGCCCGTCGAGATCGATTTCGTCTCGTAAGGCAGACTGCGCCACATGCCCAGGGCTGTGGTTCTCTCAGGCGTGCGGACGCCCATCGGTCGTTACGGCGGCGCGCTCTCGCACGTCAGGCCGGACGACCTCGCGGCCACCGCCATCTCCGCGGCGGTCGAGCGGGCGGGGATCGATCCGGCTTCGATCGAGGACATCTACTTCGGCGCCGCGAACCAGGCCGGGGAGGACAACCGCAACGTCGCGCGCATGGCGGCACTTCTCGCCGGGCTCCCCGAGTCGGTTGCAGGCATCACGCTCAATCGCCTGTGCGCGTCCGGCCTCTCAGCCGTCGTCTCCGCGTGTCATGCGGTGGCGGCGGGCGATGCGGAAGTTGTCGTCGCCGGAGGGGTCGAGTCGATGAGCCGTGCGCCGCTCGTCATGGCGAAGCCGGACAAGGCATTCCCGCGGGGGGATCGGACGGCCTACGACACGACACTCGGCTGGCGCTTTCCCAACCCTCGCCTGGAGGAGCTGTTCCCGCTCGAGTCGATGGGCGAGACCGGAGAGAACGTCGCCGAACGCTTCGGCGTCTCACGTGAGGATCAAGACGCGTTCGCGTTGCGGTCGCATCAGCGCTGGGCGGACGCGCACGAGGCGGGCCGCTTCGGCGACGAGCTCGTACCCGTCGGCGAGGTCGAGGTCGACGAGCATCCACGCCCGGACACGAGCGCCGAGGCGCTCGCCGGTCTCAAGGCAGCCTTCCGCCAGAACGGGACCATCACAGCCGGCAACGCGGCCGGGATCAACGACGGCGCCGCCGCCCTCGTCATCGCGAGCGAGGACAAGGCACGCGAGCTGTCCGCCGAGCCTCTCGGAGCGTTCATCGGCTCGGCGGTTGCAGGCGTCGATCCCCAGGTCATGGGCATCGGCCCGATCCCCGCGGTCCGCAAGCTCCTCGAGCGCACCGGTGTCTCGGTTGCGGATCTCGACCTCGTCGAGCTGAACGAGGCGTTTGCATCGCAGAGCCTGGTCGTGATCCGCGAGCTCGGGCTCGGTGAGGAGCGCGTGAACGTCAACGGGGGCGCAATCGCGCTCGGTCATCCACTCGGAATGAGCGGTGCCCGGCTCGTCGTCTCGCTGCTCCACGAGCTCCGCCGCCGCGACGGCCGCTACGGGCTCGCGACGCTCTGTGTCGGGGTCGGGCAGGGAGTCGCGGCGCTGTTCGAGCGCACGTAGGGGCGAGATATATCTCGCCCCTACCGGCGAGGATGCGCTCGCGCTTTGGGCGAACCCACACCGTCTGGCCGCACCAGAGCTCGAGCTCCTCGAACCGGTCGCGCGTGAGGATCGCGACGAGCTCTGCACCGGTCTCGTCGTGCAGCTCGACCCTGGCGTCGCGCCCCAGCATCGTGAAGCGGACGATCATCGCCTCGGTGGCGCCGTTCGACGCCTCCGGGAGCAGCTCGATGTCGTGGGGGCGCACCAGGACGCCACCGACCTCGTTCGCGTCGCCCACGAAACGCATGACGAACTCGTTCGCGGGTCGATCGTAGAGCTCGCGCGGCGTCCCGACTTGCTCGAGCCGACCGCGGTTCATCACCGCGATCTGGTCGGCAACCTCCATCGCCTCCTCCTGGTCGTGCGTCACGAAGACGGTTGTGACGTGGACGACGTCGTGGAGCCGCGTGAGCCATTCGCGGAGCTCGGCCCGGACGCGCGCGTCGAGGGCGCCGAACGGCTCGTCCAGGAGGAGCACTTCGGGCTCGGGCGCGAGGGCGCGCGCGAGGCCCATGCGTTGCCGCTGGCCACCGGAGAGCTGCGACGGATAGCGCTTGCCGAGTCCCTCGAGCTGGACGAGATGCAGCAGCTCTTCGACCCGGTCGCCGATCTGAGCCTTCGGTCGCTTGCGCACCTTGAGCCCGAACGCGATGTTGTCGTGCACGGTCATGTGCTTGAAGGCCGCGTAGTGCTGGAAGACGAAACCGACGCCCCGTTTCTGCGGAGAGAGGCCGGTCGCGTCCTTCTCCGAGATCAGGATCTGACCCGCATCGGCCGCTCGAGCCCGGCGACGATCCGCAACAGCGTCGACTTCCCGGAACCGCTGGGACCGAGAAGCGCCGTGAGCGAGCCGCTCGGCACCTGCAGCGAGACGTCGTCGACCGCGGCGAAGTCCCCGAAGTGCTTCGACACGCCGCGGACCTCGATGGGAGGAGATCCGAGACGCGACCATCGAGCTCCTGGGTCGGGCGACGTTCGCCGATCTCGCGAAGCGAGCTGGCGGGCCGTGGGTCGATCCGTCGCTTCTCGCGCTACCGATCGCCGCCGCGGACTAGCTCAACGTCGATAGATTCCCGGCGGTGGCCGTTGCGACCGACCGCGAGTACGGGCTGTTCATCGCCGGCGAGTCGGTCGAGCCGGCGTCCGGCGAGATCCGCGAGCTCATAGAGCCCGCCACGGGCGAGCCGCTCGCGAAGGCGGCGCTCGGTGGCGAGGCGGACGTCGATCGCGCGGTCGAGGCCGCGCGCACCGCCCTCGACGGCGAGTGGGGGAAGACACCCGGCACCGAGCGCGCACGACTGCTGCACGCGCTCGCGGACGCGATCCTCGCGAATCGGGCAGAGCTCGCAGAGCTCGAGACGCGGAACGTGGGCAAGGCGATCTCCTCGGTAAAAGCCGAGCTCCACGGCGTGGTTGAGAACTTCCGCTACTACGCATCGGCGATAGCCACGATCGGCGGCCGTTCGAATCCGATCGGTGGCTCGCTCCTCTTCTACTCGTTGAAGGAACCCGTGGGCGTCGCCGCGCAGATCGTCCCGTGGAACTACCCGCTGCTGATGAGTACCTGGAAGCTCGCCCCGGCGCTTGCAGCTGGTTGCTCGGTCGTCCTCAAGCCGGACCCGCAGACGCCCCTGTCCGCCCTGCGCTTAGCCGAGCTCGCGACCGAGGTCGGCTTCCCGGCCGGCGTCGTCAACGTCGTTCCCGGAGACGGACCGACGACGGGCGCCTACCTCGTCCGGCACCCGGGCGTTGACAAGGTCGCGTTCACCGGCTCGACGAAGACGGGCGGTGAGATCATGCGGCTTGCGTCCGACCCGGTGAAGCGCGTGACGCTCGAGCTCGGCGGCAAGAGCCCGAACCTCGTCTTCGCGGACGCCGATCTCGCGAGCGCGATCCCGAGCTCCGCCTGGGCCATCTTCTACGCCGCCGGCCAGAGCTGCGAAGCGAGGTCGCGGCTGCTCGTCGAGAAGTCTCTGTACGACGAGGTGGTCTCGAAGATGGGCGAGTACGCGGAGGCGATTCGGGTGGGCGACCCGCTCGCTGCGGAGACGCAGATGGGGTCGCTCATCTCCAGCGGGCACCGCGACCGTGTGCACGGGTTCGTCGAGCGTGGTACGAGCGAGGGAGCCGAGGTCGTGGCGGGCGGCGCTCTTCCGGACGGCCCGGGCGCCTTCTATCCGCCGACTGTCGTCGCGGCGACCAACGATCTCGAGATCGCGCAGGAGGAGGTGTTCGGACCGGTCGTGACGGTGATCCCGTTCGAGGACGAGATAGACGCGATCCGGCTCGCGAACGACGTCCGCTACGGGCTCATGGCCACGGTCTGGACTCAAGACCCGGCCCGCGGACATCGCATCGCGGCGCGGATCAAGTCAGGCACGGTCGGGATCAACATGCCCTACACCGCGTTTCCGGGTATCCCCTTCGGCGGGTACAAGCAGTCCGGTTTCGGCCGCGAGCTCGCGCTGGAGTCGCTCGATCTCTACCTCGAGACGAAGAGCGTGGTGGTCTCCACGGGCGCCCGCCCGATCAACCCGTTCGCGCTGTAACGCCGCCCCGGCGCTACCGGTGGGCCGTGCTCGCCGCGGGGTCGGTGGCTCAAGCGAGCTTCTCGACGATCGCGTTCGCCGTACCGGTGCTCGCGCCTGCGCTCCGCGACCAGTACGACCTGAGCCTGACGGAGATCGGCGTCGTCGTCGCGGCCGAGTGGATCGGGCTCACGCTGGCGCTTCTCCCGTGGGGCTTCGCGGCCGACCGCTTCGGCGAGCGCTGGACGCTTGCGACGGGGTTGGCGGGTTGCGCGGCTTGTCTCGCAGGAGCTGCGTTCGCCTCAGACTTTGCGACCCTCGTGACGCTGCTCGTCCTCGCCGGCGCCTTCGGCGGCAGCGTGCAGTCCGGCAGCGGCCGTGCCGTGATGGGCTGGTTCGCGCGAGCTGAGCGTGGGTTTGCGCTCGGCGTCCGGCAGACGGCGGTACCGGTCGGAGGCGTGATCGCGGCGCTCGTGCTTCCCGCGCTCGAGACTCCGCGTGCCGGGTTCCTCTTTCTCGCCGCACTCGTCCTGGGGGGCGCCGTGGTCGGTGCAGTCGTCCTTCGCTCGGGCGCAGAGCACGCGCTCGAGGCCGCCGATGTCGAGCTGACGCTGCGCGACTGGCGTCTCTGGCTCGTTTGCGGTGCGAGCGGCTTGTACCTCGTCTCCCAGATCGCGCTGATGAGCTTCGTGGTGCTCTTCCTCCATGACGCGCGTGGCTTCTCGACCGGCGAGGCCGCGGCGGTGCTCGCGGCTGCCCAGGTGCTGGCGGCTGGGCTCCGAATCGGAGTCGGGCGCTGGTCGGACGTCCTGCGCTCGCGCATCCGGCCGTTGCGTCTCGTAGGGGTGGTGGTCGCGGCGATGCTGGCCGCCGTCGCGGTGACCGCCCAGGCGGATCCGTGGATTCTCGTCCCCGTGATCGCGGTCGCGACGGCCCTGTCGATGGCCTGGAACGGCTTGTCGTTCACGATCGCGGCTGAGCTCGGCGGCCGCAGAAGCGGCGCCGCGATCGGGTTCCAGCAGACCGTGCTCTCGGCGGTCGGGATCGCCGCGCCGGTGGCCTTCGCAACCGCAGTCTCGGCGACCTCCTGGCAGGCTGCATTCGGCGTCGCTGCGCTCTTCCCGCTCGCGGGCTGGTGGATGCTCGCTCCGCTCCGTGGCTCGTAGGGCCGCCGGACATGGCAAACGCGCGCGCCCAAGATGAGGCTCCCACGATTGAGCCGGCCGTCCCCGGCTCCTACACTCGCCCGGTGCGGATCCTCGACCGCCTCGGGCGGCTGTACGACATCGGCGGTGGACCAGGTGCGAACCGGGTGCACGGCTCTCCTGAGGAGGACGAGGCGTTCGAGCTCGCCTCCGCGTGGATGCGCGATGCCGGGCTCGAGGTCACGGCGGACGCAAGCGGCAACCTCCTCGGGCGCTCGCGCGTGCTACCCGACATCTGGACGGGGTCTCACCTCGACACCGTCCCGCAGGGAGGACGCTTCGACGGCGCGCTCGGAGTCGTCGCGGGAATCGAGGCGGTGGAGCGGACGGAGGCCGGGTCAGTCGTCGTCTTCCGGGGGGAGGAGGTCGGCTGTGTCGGGAGCCGTGCGCTCGTCGCGAGAGGTAACGAGCTCCCGGCGGCGTTTCTCGAGCTGCACATCGAGCAGGGGCCGCGACTCGAGCAAGCGGGAGCCCCAGTCGGCGTCGCCACCGGAATCGTCGGCTACGTGCGCGGTGAGCTCGTCTTCGAGGGTCGCGCCGGACACGCGGGCACGACGCCGATGTCGGGCCGGTCGGATGCTCTCGTCGCCGCAGCCGAGGCGGTGCTCCGGATTCGCGATGCAGCCTCAGGGATCGAAGGAGCGACCGCGACGGTGGGACGCCTGACCGTCGCGCCCGGTGGGTCGAACGTGATCCCCGATCGGGTGACGATCTCGGTCGATGCGCGAGCGCGCGACTCGGAACGACTCGAGCAACTCGTCGCTGCCATCGGCATCGATCCGGCCCAGCGCACCGAGCCCGTGGCCTTCGCGAGCGGGCTTCGAGAGCTGCTGTGCGACGAGATCGAGAAGCGTGGGATGCCGGTGGTCGAGCTCGCATCGGGAGCCGGCCACGATGCAGGAGTTCTTGCCGCGGCCGGTGTGCCGAGCGCGATGCTCTTCGTTCGGAGCCTGAACGGCGGCGTCAGCCACAGCCCCGACGAGCTTTCGGCGGAGGAGGACATCGAGGTCGCGACCGCCGTGCTGGCCGCCGTGCTGGCTCAGCTCGCGGGATGAGACCGGCGCTTTCCGGGCTGCTAAGTGCTCCCCGCCGTAAGTACGCTCGCATTCGCGCGGCTGCGAACACGTCGCATGCCGTCGTCTTCAGTCGCGCCAATATTCACGAATATTGGCGCTCCCTGCGTCCTAGGCCTGCTCGGTTCTCGCCGGCGAACCTCGACCGTACTTACGGCGGGAAGCACTAAGGGCTGCTTTGGGGAACGTCGTAGATGAACCAGAGCTGATCGCCAGTTTGCGAGCCAGTGCGAGCCTGCGCGGTGATCTGTCCGAGATCGGGGTACTCGACAACCTCCGGTGCGCCCTGCGTGGACGCCATCACGAAGCGCACGGGGCTCTCCGTCTCGTTCTTCAACGCGTGCGCGCCGGCGGGACCTACGGGGAAGTGAACGACGTCGCCCTCGTCGAGTGTTCGCTCGCCTTCGGGAGTACGCAACGTGGGCCTGCCTGTGAGAACGACGAGGAGCTCTTCCCAGCGGTGATGGAAGTGGTAGACGACGAAGTTTCCGGGGTCGAGCTCGTAGAGGCTTGCACCCAGGTCTTCGCCTCGCGCGACTGCTTTGCCCCGGCCTCCACCGCCTGACCAGTCCTCCCCTTGCTCACCCCACTCGTCCGACCAGATGTTGCTATCGGCCATGTCAGGAGCCTCGCTCTCTGAATGCGATGTCCTGCGCGCCCTCCCAGAGCATGCGACGCCCGAGCTCGCGGAGGTTCTCCGCCCCCTCGACGATCGTCGCGAAGTGGTTTCCGGCGAGCGCCCCAGCCTTGCTCGCGAAAGCGACGTAGCCGTACGCAAGCAGGAGCTCCGTCTCGCTCACCCCTCCTGGGTAGAGGATGAGCTCGCCCCGGCCCGGGTAGCTCGTGGCGTTTTCGGGACCGACGCCGAGGTCGAGATCGCCCATCGGGATCCAGCCGCCCTCGCCTGACCAGCGGACGTGGATGATCTTCGACTCGAGTGGCAGCAGACGGCGGAACGCGGTGACGGTCGCCGGTGCGTCGTCTTCCTCGAGGCGCGCCCCGAAGGTGAGACCAGAGGCCGCGATCTCGAGCACGGCTAGACCCTAACTGCGTCCGCGACGGACGCTTAGTGCTTCCCACCGCAAGTACGCTCGTGGTTCGCCGGCGAAAACCGAGCAGGCCTAGGACGCAGGGAGCGTTCATACCCGAAGGTATGGACGCGACCGAGGACGACGGCATGCGAAGCGTTTGCAGCCGCACGAAGCGTGGGCGTATTTGCGGTGGGGAGCACTTAGCCCGATTGTGCGATCCACGTGCCCAGAAGCTCGCGCTCCTCCTCGGTCATGCTGGTCGCGTTGCCCGGTGGCATCGCACGCGTGAGGACTGCTTGACGTTCGACGTCATCCGCGTGCGCCTTGATCTGGGCTTCGGTCTCGAGCTGCACGCCGAGCGGCGCGGAGGCGCCCTGATGACATGTCGCGCACCGCTGCTCGACGATCGGCTGGATTACGGCGAACGGGACGGGCTCGGTCTGCGCAGGTTGCTCGTCGGGTCGAAGCCACAGCGCGAGCGCGACGACCCCCACGGTGGCGGCAACCGGGATCCACCACACACGCCGGCCGGTGTGCCAGCGATTGAAGAAGACGCGGATCAACGCGGTCAGTACCGCGACGAGAACGAAGACGAGCCATGCGTCGTCCGCGCCGAAGACGAACGCGAAGTGCGCGATGAGCATCGTGAAGAGCACCGGCAACGTCAGGTAGTTGTTGTGCACGGAGCGGTCCTTCGCGCGGAGCAGGTACGCGGCATCCGGCTCGCGTTTCTCCTCCATTGCGCGCACGAGCCTCCGATGCGCCGGGATGATCACGAGGAGGACGTTCGCGACCATGATGGTCCCGAGCATCGCCCCCACCTGGAGATAGGCGGCTCGGGCGGCGAAGAGCTCACTGGAGCCCCACGCGGCGAGCGCGACCAGGCCCGTTCCGACGACGGCGAGCGCGGCTTGGCTCCTCTCGCCGACTGTCCTGCAGAGGACGTCGTAGACGACCCAGCCGGCTGCGAGACCGCCAATCGAAAGCGCGATCGCAGACCACGCCGCGAGATCGGCGACGGCAGGGTCGACGAGCCGCACGTCCGCGTCGAAGTAGTAGAGGACGACGAGCAGCGCAAACCCGGAGAGCCAGGTCGTATATGCCTCCCACTTGAACCAATGGAGCGGCTCGGGCATCTCGCGCGGCGCGAGGCGGTACTTCTGCGAGTGGTAGAGCCCGCCGCCGTGGACACCCCAGAACTCGCCCGCGACTCCAGCCTTCGCGTCGCGCGCATCTTTCGGCGGGCGGAGCGCGAGGTCGAGCCGGACGAAGTAGAACGACGCGCCGATCCACGCGATGGCGGCGGTGACGTGCAGCAGCCTGAGACAGACGTCGAGGACGTCTCTCAGGTACGGGTCCATCGATGCTCCGCCCATCGGTTCCGCGCAATCGCGACGAGCTCGCGGCAGGCTGTTTCGAGCTCCTCGTCCTCCGTTCGGCCGATTCGCGTGCGCAGCACCTCGAGGATCTCGCGCTGCGGACGACCGTTCACGAAGACCACGAACCGGAAGCCGAACTTCTCCTCGTAGACCTGGTTCAGGTACGCGAGCTCGGTGAGGACGGCCGGCGCGGCGCCGGTGCCCTGCTCGGCTGCCGACCGGGCGGAGAGCTCTCGCCGCTGACCGATCGCGGGATGAGCGTTCAGCGCCTCGACCTTATCCTCGTGGCTCAGCCCCCCGAGAACGTCCTCCGCTCGACCCAGCGGGTCCTCCACTCGGGCGAGATTTTCCACGAGGCGCGTGCGACCCTCGAAGAGATCCGCGAGCTCGTCGACCGTCAGCTGCCGCGGTAGCTCGCGCATCCGTAGGGCGAAACGAGAAGCGGGACGTGGTAATGGCCGTCGGTGAGCTCGATCTCCACCTCGACCCGCGTGAAGAACGGAGACGGTGGCCAGAACATCAGCTCGTAGCGGCCCGGATCGAGATCCGTCGCTAGCTCGCGGACGCGCCCGTCGGTGTCGGTCTCGGCGGTCGCCACGACCTCTCGATTCTGCGCGAGCTCGACGCGTACTCCAGACGCGGGCTTCCCGCTGGCGGTGTCGAGCACATGTGTCGAGATGGAGACCACCGACTCCTCAGAATCTCACTTTGTCGAGCGGCGTGTCACGCGCCCGCGAACCTCCGTGCTTGCATCCGGTGCTCGCGTGCGATCTCCGCTTCGTCGGCGTGCAGGAGCGCGCCGCCCCGCACGACGTCCTCGCCGCCGACGACCAGACGATCGACGCGGTGCGGCGCGGAGAGCACGAGGCCTGCGACCGGATCGTCGGCTCCGCCAAGCTCGAGGCCGTCGGTCCGCCAGACGGCGAAGTCCGCGCACTTCCCCGGCTCGATCGTGCCGATGTCAGCCCGACGAAGGACAGAAGCGCCGCCGCGTGTCCCCAGACGGAGTGCGTCCCGCGCGGTCATCGCGGCCGGCCCGCCGAGGCCGCGTGCGACGAGGAGCGCCTGTTTCACCTCGAGCAGGAGGTCGCCGCGTTCGTTCGATGCCGAGCCGTCGACGCCCAGGCCGACGCGAACCCCTGCGTCGCGGAGCGCACGCACCGGGGCGATCCCAGCACCGAGCCGAAGGTTCGACGTGGGGCAGTGTGCGACGCCCATGTCCGTGCTCGCGAAGCTGGCGACGTCCGAATCCGAGAGGTGTACACAGTGCGCACACCAGACGTCGTCGGCGAGCCAGCCGACCTCGGCGAAATACTCGACGGGGGTGCAGCCGTAGAGCTCGAGACAGTACGCCTCCTCCTCGCGCGTCTCCGCGAGGTGGGTGTGCAGGACGAGGCCGAGCCGCCGGGCGAGCTCGGCCGAGTCGCTCATCAGCTGCCTGGTGACGGAGAACGGCGAGCAGGGAGCGACGGCGATCTGAACGCGCGCGCCCGGGCCTGGCTCGTGCAGCTCGGCTGCAAGACGCTCGGTGTCCGCGAGCACCGCGTCCACGTCCTCGACGAGCTCGTCGGGCGGCAGACCGCCGGCGGAGACGCCGAGATCCATCGATCCACGCGAAGCGACGATCCGTACGCCAAGCTCGCGTGCCGCTTGCACCTCGGCCTCGACAAGCCCGGGGCGGCCGCGCGGAAAGACGTAGTGATGGTCGAAGACGGTCGTGCAGCCGGAGAGCGCGAGCTCGGCGAGACCTGTACGAGCTGCCGCGTATTCGGCCTCGGCGTCCACACCGGCCCACACCGGATACAGCTCGCGCAGCCAGGCGAAGAGGTCGGCTTCCTGGGCTCGCGCGCGGGTGAGCGTCTGGTACAGGTGGTGGTGCGTGTTGACGAGCCCGGGCGTCACGAGCGCGCCGGCGAGGTCGACGCGGTCGTCCGCCTCTGGCTCCGGCCCGTCTCCCACGCCGGCGACGAAGCCATCGTCCTCGAGGATCCAGCCGGACGGGAGCTCGGTGCCGGCGTCGTCGCAGGTGACGATCCAGCCGTTGCGGTAGAGCGTGGTCAAGCGGGGTCAGACCCCACGCTCATCCTCGACCGAGCGCCCAAGCGGGTTTGAGGGGGCGGGGCCTAGCCCCACGTGGATCGGCACGAGCTCGAAGCGATCGACGTCCACGAGACCCCGATCCGTGATCTTCAGGTGCGGGATGACCGATAGCCCGAGGAACGAGAGCGTGAGGAACGGCGTCGCACCCGACCAGCCGAGCGAATGGGCGGCGTCGTTGCACGCACGGCTCGCGGCCACCACGCTGTCGAGCGGTGCGTCGGAGAGCAGGCCCGCGATTGGAAGCGGGCACTCGGCGAGCACGCGCCGGTCCTCGACGGCAACGATCCCGCCGCCGACTGTCACGAGACGCTCGACCGCGAACGCCATGTCCTCGTCCGACATGCCGACGACGAGGAGGTTGTGGGCGTCGTGGGCGACGGACGAGGCCAGCGCTCCTCGCTCGAGGCCTGAGCCGGAGACGAAGCCGAGCCCGATCCGCCCCGACGCGAGGTGACGCTCGACGACCGCGATCTTGGCCATGTCGGCGCCGGCATCCGCCACGGCGTGCCCGTCGACGACACGAGGCTCGCGTACGAGCGATTCCGTGACGACTTGGTCGGTGACGAGCCCGATCGTGCGAACGCTCGACCCGGTGGAGCCGATGGCGAAGTCCCCGGCGGAGACGGGGCTGACGCGGACGCTCTGGCGCACCCAGTCGGGAATCTCCAGGGGCGCCGTGTCTTCGATGTGGCGGCCGCGCTTCAGCACCGTCTCCGGCGCGAAGCTCACGAGATCAGAGAGCACAAGCAGGTCCGCGTGATACCCCGGGGCGATCGCCCCGTGCCGGCGGAGGCCGTGGCAGAGAGCGGGATGAAGCGAGGCCATTACGATCGCGTCCTCCGGCGCGATGCCCGCAGCGACGGCTTTCCTGACGATGCCGTTGACGTGACCGTTGTCGGCGATGTCCTCGGGGTCGCGGTCGTCGGTGCAGAAGGCGATACGGCTCGGCCCGAGCTCGTGCACGAGGGGAAGCAGGTCGAGCAGGTTTCGCGCCATCGAGGCTTCGCGGACGAGCAGCCACATCCCCGCGCGCAGGCGCTCGCGGCCTTCGTCGACCGTCAGCGCCTCGTGATCAGTCTCGATACCCGCCGCCGCGTATGCCTGCAGCTGCTTTCCCATGACGCCCGGCGCGTGCCCGTCTACGTGCTCGGCACCTGCGAGCTCGAGCTTCTCGAGCTCCGCGGGTGCGCCGGCGATGACGCCGGGGAAGTTCATCATCTCGGCCAGCCCGAGCACGCGCCGCCGTCGCAGGAGGGATGCGAGATCCGCGGGCCCGAGCGGACTCCGAGGCGACTCGAAGGGCGAGGCGGGCACACACGACGAGGCCATGAAGTAGACCTCGAGCTGGAGCTGCGACGTGGCGTCGAGCAGCCAGTGGACGCCGTCTACCCCGAGGACGTTCGCGATCTCGTGGGGATCGGCGACGACTGTTGTCGTGCCGAGCGGAAGCACGAGGCGCGCGAACTCGTCGACCATGAGCTTCACCGACTCGAGGTGCATGTGGGCGTCGATGAATCCGGGGACGACGAGCTGTCCGTCCACGTCGAGCACCTCGTCGCCTTCGTAGTCGCCGAGTCCCGCAACGACGCCGTCTGCGATCGCGACGTCCGTCTCGAGCCACTCCTTCGTGAAGGCCGAGAACACCCGGCCTCCGCGGACGACGAGATCGGCGGCCTCGTCCCCTCGCGCAACCGCGAGCCGGCGGCGCAGCTGCTCCATGGGCGCAGCGTAATACCCTAGTTCGCCATGGATGTCGTCACCCCACGCTCGCTCGACGAGGCGCTTCGGCGCAAAGCCGAGCACCCCGAAGCTGTGCCGATCCAGGGCGGTACCGACCTTCTCGTCTCGCTCAACTTCGACCGGCTGCGGCCCGAGACGATCCTCAACCTGAGCGAGGTCGCGGAGCTGCGTGGTTTCGGGCGGGAGAACGGCTCGCTCCGGATCGGTGCCGCGCTGACGTACACGGAAGCGATGCGTGAGCCGCTGGCTCAGCTGCTGCCGGCGCTCGCGGAGGCGTCGCGGACGGTCGGGTCGCCGCAGATCCGCAACCGCGGGACGATCGGGGGCAATCTCGGAACCGCCTCGCCCGCCGGAGACGCGCTCCCGCCGCTCTTCGTCGAAGGCGCCGAGGTCGAGGCAGCGAGCGTTCGTGGGGCTCGGCGCCTGCGGCTCGACGAGTTCCTGCTCGGGCCAAAGCAGAACGCGCTCGCCGACGACGAGTTGATCCTCGGTGTGTTCATCCAGCCGAGCGGTCAACCCCAGACGTTCATGAAGGTCGGGCCGCGGAACGCGATGGTCATCGCCGTATGCTCGCTCGCGCTCGTCGTTGACCGCGAGCGCGGAGAGCTTCGTGCCTCCTTCGGATCGGCCTCTCCGGCCACGCGCCTGGTTACGGCCCCGCTCGACGAGATGGACGCGTTTCCCGACGCGGTCGCGGACGCTGCGTCCCCGATCGACGACGTACGGGGCACCGCGGCGTACCGTCGGCACGCCCTGCGGATCCTCACGCGACGGGCGCTCGACAGGTGTCGGGCGTGAGACGGGGGCGGCCGCTGCGATGAAGGTCGAGTTGACGGTCAACGGCGAGCGGTTGGACACGGACATTTGGTCCGGCGAGAGCCTCCTGACGACGCTTCGAGACCGACTGGGACTGCCCGGCTCGAAGAACGCGTGCGAGCAGGGGGAGTGCGGGTCGTGCTCCGTTCTCCTCGACGGCACGCTCGTCTGCGCGTGCCTCGTCCTCGCCGCGCAGGCGGACGGTCACGAGGTCGTGACCGTCGAGGGCCTCGCAGACGACGGCAACCTCCACCCGGTACAAGAGGCATTCGCCGAGGCGGGCGCCGTGCAGTGCGGGTTCTGCACCCCGGGGCTCGTGGTCGCGACCGCCGACCTCCTCCAACGGAACGCGGATCCCTCGGACGACGAGATCCGCGAGGCGCTTTCCGGGAACCTCTGCCGCTGCACCGGATACCAGAAGATCCTCGACGCTGTTCATCTCGCAGCCGGTCGATGAGCGCTCCGGTCCGAACACGCGCACTCTCGGTCGGTCACGCCGAGACGATGGTCAGGCGGAGCGACGCCGTGCCCAAGGTCAAGGGCGAATTCCTCTACTCGAGCGACCTGCACGCCGCGGGGATGCTCTGGGGCCACACGGTACGTAGTCCGCATCCGCACGCACGCGTCGTGCGGGTCGATGTCTCCGAGGCGGCTCGCATGGCCGGTGTCCATGCCGTGTTGACCCATGAGGACGTACCTGGCGACAAGCTCTACGGTCTCGAGTTCCGCGATCAGCCCGTGCTCGCGATCGACCGCGTCCGGTACTTCGGTGAGGCGGTAGCGATCGTCGCCGCCGAGGAGCCCGAGCAGGCTCGACGGGCCGCCGCGGCCGTCGTGGTGGAGTACGAGACTCTCGAGCCCGTCGTCGACGCGGAGCGGGCGACGGAGATGGAGCCGCTGCACCCGAACCGTCCGACCATGGGGCACGGCTACCGTGACGACCCGAGACCGAACGTCGTTCGCTCGCTCGTCGTCTCGCGCGGCAATCCAAAAATCGACGGAGACGTCGTCGTCTCAGGCACGTACGAGCTCGGTCAGCAGGATCAGGCCTTCCTCGGCCCCGAGTCCGGAATCGCGATTCCGGACGGTGAGGGTGGCGTCGACATCTACGTCGCGACCCAGTGGCTGCACGTCGACCGCGATCAGGTCGCGCCCTGCCTCGGCCTGGACGCGGAGCAGGTACGGATCCATCTCGGTGGGGTCGGTGGGGCGTTCGGCGGGCGCGAGGATCTGTCCATCCAGATCCACGCCGCGATGCTCGCGCTCCGAACGAACCGTCCCGTGAAGATGGTCTACAACCGCGAGGAGTCGTTTGTCGGACACGTTCACCGGCATCCGGCACGAATCTGGGCGGAGCACACGGCGACGCGGGCGGGCGAGCTGGTCTCGGTGCGGATGCGCATCCTCGTCGACGGCGGTGCCTACGCGTCGAGCTCCACCGCGGTGATCTCGAACGCGTGCTCGTTCGCGACGGGGCCGTACGCGGTCGAGAACGTGCGCATCGAGGGGACGGCCGTGTATACGAACAACCCACCGTGCGGAGCGATGCGCGGATTCGGCGCGGTGCAGACGTGCTTCGCGGCCGAGGCTCAGATGGACAGGCTCGCCGCCGCGCTCGACATCGATCCCGTGGAGCTTCGTCTCCTGAACGCGCTCGAGCCGGGTGGGACGCTACCCACCGGCCAGGTGCTCACGGGCTCGCTGCCGACGAAGGAGGTCATCAAGCGAGCCGCGGCGCTCGAGGTGCCCGAGCAGGAGGAGCTGCCGCGCGATGCCATCCGTCTTCCGGGCGGCGCTGGGAACACGACCCGTGGGGACGGCGTCCGCCGGGGAGTCGGTTTTGCCGTCGGATTCAAGAACCTCTGCTACTCGGAGGGCTTCGACGACTTCTGCACCGCTCGGGTGCAGCTGTTCGAGTCGGGTACCGCGGTCGTCCACTGCGCGGCCGCCGAGGTCGGCCAGGGCGTGACTCAGGTCATCCTCCAGGTCGCGCGTCGAGAGCTCGGCACCGACGATGTCGAGCTTGCGCCGGGTACGACCTCGGACGTGGGCTCGGCGGGCTCGGCGTCGGCGTCGCGGATGACGTGGATGGCCGCCGGCGCGGTTCAGCTCACGTGCCGAGCCGCGCTCGAGGAGCAGGCTCGTCGTGACGGAGGCGACGTCGACGTCGAGCGCGTATACCGCCACCCACCGACGTTCCCGCTCGACCCCGACACGGGCCAGACGACGGGCGAGCGCTCGCACGTCGCTTTCGCGGTCGCGGCGATGCGCGTCGTCGTGGAGGTCGATGTCGAGCTTGGCCTCACCCGCGTCGTCTGGATCGGAACGGCACAAGACGTCGGGCACGCGCTCGACCGGATCGCGGTCGAGGGCCAGATCGAGGGCGGCACGGCGCAGGGCCTCGGCCTTGCGCTGATGGAAGAGATCCAGACGCGCGACGGCGCGATCGTGAACGCGAGCTTCACGGACTACCTGATCCCGACGTTCCTCGACATGCCGCCCGTCGTCTCCGAGCTCGTCGAGGTGCCCGAGCCGGATGCGCCGTATGGGGCGAAGGGCGTGGGCGAGCCGCCGACCGTCGTCTCGACGGCGGCGATCGTCTCCGCCTTGCGCGACGCGACCGGCCGGGAGCTCGCACGCGTTCCCGTCCGTCCCGACGACATCGTCGGACTCTGACGCGAGCGCTCTGACGACGGAAGAGAGGAGCCTTTCGGCCCCCTCTTCCTTCCCCCGGATGGATCGTGTGAGAAGTCGACCTAGTGCGAGAGCCGGATCTTCGCGCGGTACGCGACGCTTGCCTTGCGACTCGTCAGGGCCGCAGACCTGACCAGCGCTGACCGGACGAGCTGCGAGCGAACGAGCTGTGAGCGAACGAGCTGCGTCTCGACGAGCTGGCTCTTGACAAGCTGGCTCTTGACGAGCTGGCTCTCCACTGCCTGGGTGCCGTTCCCGGCGAGCGCGAGCGAGGGAGTCACTCCGATCGCTACGACGGTGCCGAGAACGAGTGCTACGCGCCTCATTACGTGTCCCCTTCCGGTCGCTTCATCCATGGTTCGAGCGTACGAGTCGCCGATTGATCTGTCGTTCGCGCGCGCGATGTTCGGAGTGTCGCGGCCGTGACAGACTTGAGCCGTGGAGTGGCCGCTCCTCGCCAGCCTCCCTGCGGAGGACGTCCGTGAGCTGCTCGCGATCGCGCGCCGGCGGACGTTCGCGAAGGGCGAGGTCGTCTTCCACCGTGACGACCCGGCCGAGTCCCTGCACCTCGTCGTCCGCGGTTACTTCGGGGCGCGCGTCCAAACCCCGCTCGGCGACAGCGTCCTGCTCGACGTGATGGGTCCGGGACGCTCCTTTGGTGAGCTCGCTCTCCTCCTGCCCGACTCGCGCCGGTCAGCAGCGGTCGCGGCGCTCGAGAAAGGCGAGACCCGCTCGGTGTTCCGTGACGACTTCACCAATCTCCTGCGCCGCCACCCAGGCGTCAAGGACGTCCTGCTGACACTCGTTGCGCAACAGCTCGAGCGTGCGAGCAACCGCCTGGCGGAGGCGCACTACGTCGACGCGGAGACCCGCGTTCGGCGCCGGCTGCTCGAGCTCGGCGAGACGTACGGCAGACGCGACGGGAGCACGCTGATCCCGCTGACGCAGGAGGAGCTCGCGGAGATGGCTGGGACCTCGCGGGCCACCGTCAACCGGGTCCTCCGCGACGAGGAGCGGCGAGGGGTGCTCCAGCTCGGCCGCGGGCGCACGACGGTGGTCGATGCGGCAGAGCTCGGCAATCGCTGCCGCTGGCGCACATAGGCGGGCGTGCCCGGTCGCTACGGCGAGGAGAGCTCGTCCAGAAGCGCGCCGAGGAAGCGGTAGAAGCGCTCGGTTCCCGAGATGCTCAGCCTTTCGCCGGGCGCATGCAGTCCTTCCATGTCGGGTCCTATGGAGATCATCTCGACACCGGGGAGCTTGCTACCGATCACCGCGCATTCCAGCCCGCCGTGCACGACCTCGAGCTTCGGCTCCACGTCGAAGAGACCGGCGTACGTCCTCCGCGCGCGCTCGAGCAGGCGCGAGTTCGGATCCGGTCGCCACGGTGGGTATGCGTGCAGGCTCTCGACCTCCGCTCCGGCGAGGTGCGCGATGCGCTCGATCTCCGAGACGGTCTCCTCGAGCGCGGCCTCGTTCGCGCTCCGCGTCATGGAAGAGAGCGTCAGCGTGCCCTCGGCGGTCGCGGCCACGTTCAGCGACGTGCTCGTCTCGACGACGTCTGGAAGCGCCGAGCTCATCGCGACCACACCGCTCGGCAGCGCGTTCAGGAGATCGAGCGCCCCCTGCGTGCGTGCCTTGCCGGCGCCCTGCGCGACGGGGTCCGCAGGGTCAATCGAGACGACAACGGCGTTGTCTGTGCCCTCGTGCTGCGCGCGGAGCACGGTGAGCTCCTTCTCGGCGGACGCCCGAACGAGAGACTCCGAGTCGGGCTCGACGGCGATCACCGCGTGCGCATCGCGCGGGATCGCGTTTCGGCTTACGCCACCGTCGAGCGAGACCAGCCGGAGCGTTGCGACTGCCTGAGCACGCGAGAGCACGTGTCCGAGCGCCACGATCGCGTTGACGCGGCCGTTTGCGATGTCGCCCCCCGAATGGCCGCCGCGCGCGCCGGTCACCCGTACGGAGAGCGCTTGCCAACGATCCGAGATCGGCTCCGGCTCCAGCGGGAGGCGGACGAACGTGTGCGCGCTGCCGGCACATCCGACCGTGATCGACTCGTCTCTCGTCCCGTCGAGATTCACGAGGAGCCTGCCCGTTATAAGACTCGCGTCGAGCGCCTTCGCGCCAGCGAGCCCTTGCTCCTCGGATACAGTGAAGAGAAGCTCGAGCGGCCCGTGCTCCAGTTCCTCGGCTACGGCCATCGCGGCGGCGACCCCGATCCCGTTGTCCGCGCCCAGCGTCGTCCCGCGGGCGAAGAGCCAATCGCTGTCTCGGGCGACCTCGATTCGTCCCTCCAGCGGATCGTTCGGACTGTCCGAATCCCGCTCGCAGACCATGTCGAGGTGCGCCTGCAGGACGACAGGCTCCGCGTTCCCGCGGCCCGGGGTCGCAGCGACCTGCACGACGACGTTGCCCTCGTCGTCGACGGCTGTCGCGAATCCCCTTTCGGACGCCCAGGCGAGCACGTGCGCGCGCGCCGCCTGCTCGTCCTTAGGCGGACGCGCGATGCGGGTCAGCGCGAGGAAGTGTGTCCAGACGCATCGTGGCTCGAGCTCTGCGAGCGGGCTGCTCACCGGCGCAGCGTGAGCGCGGTGCCGACGAAGAGCAACGCGATCCCGACCACGCGCGTCCAGGAAACGCCGATCTGCTCGACCCCGAACCAACCGAATCGGTCGATGGCAGCGGCGAGCGTGAACTGCGCCG
>Ga0136633_1000264_pt1 | contig 39875 bp, 36 predicted proteins | sample AntDrymeUQ832206_2_FD_105494 | JGI IMG/M metagenome (GOLD analysis project Ga0136633, IMG submission 105494) | Polar desert sand microbial communities from Dry Valleys, Antarctica - metaG UQ83 (22.06) | ecosystem: Environmental > Terrestrial > Soil > Desert | place: Antarctica: Dry Valley... | reverse complement strand
CCGCTGCTCGACATCACCGCCCTCGCCGAGCTGCTCGGCGTCGAGCCCCGTCACATCCGCCGGCTGGTGGCCGAGCGGCGCATCCCCATCATCAAGTGGGGGCACCTCATCCGCTTCGACCCGATCGAGATCCGGGAGTGGATCGACAGCTACCGCCGAGCACCGGGCCGGCCGGCCTGAGCGTCGCAGCCGGGCGGTATTGTCAGGGGCATCGCCCGCCCACTCGGCGACTCGCGGCGCTGGCCGCCTCTCACCGATCCGCACCGCCGGTGCGGGAGGAGGACGGGCGTGGCGAGGAAGCGTCGTCAGTTGGGCGGGATCGACCGCCTGGGGTCCGGGCGCTACCGCGCTCGTGTGGTCGACGAGGCCACCGGCGACCGGTTGAGCCTCGGGACCTATCGGACGAAGACCGACGCCGAGCAGGCCTTGGCGTCGGCCATCTCCGATCAGTCCCGGGGCCGGTGGGTGCGCCCCGACAGCGGGACGACCCCGTTCGTCACCTACGCCCACCAGTGGCTCGCCTCTCGCCTCGGCCGTGGCGGCGCCCCGCTGCGGCCGAGGGTGCGCGAGCTGTACGAGGGCCAGCTGCGCCTTCACATCCTCCCCACGTTCGGAGACGTGAAGCTCGGCCGCATCCGGCCGGCCCACGTGCGGGGCTGGTACGCCGGGCTCGTCGACGGCGGGCCCGGCGCCAGCACGGCGGCGAAGTGCTACCGGCTCCTGCGGGCCATCCTCAACACCGCCGTCGAGGACGGCATCCTGGTCACCAACCCCTGCACCATCCGCGGCGCAGGCGCCGAACGGGCCGAGGAGCGGCGCCTGCCCACTGTCGAGCAGGTCTTCGAACTGGCTGCCGCCGTCAAGCCCCGGTTCCGGGCGCTCGTGCTCGTAGCCGCCTTCAGCGGCCTCCGCCGGGGGGAGCTGTTCGGCCTCCGGCGCGAGCACGTCGACCTGGAGCAAGGCACGGTCACCGTCGCCCTCCAGCGGCAGCAGCTGGCCCACGGTGAGATGATCGTCGGCCCGCCCAAGTCGGACGCCGGCCACCGCACCGTGGCCCTGCCGCAGGAGGCTCTCGATCCTCTGATCGCCCACCTGGAGTGCTACACCGGCCCGGGACCGGCCGACTGGGTCTTCACCGGCGACAAGGGTGGTCCTCTGCGCGAGGCCGTCTGGCAGCACGAGTGGGCGAAGGTCCGCGCCGGGCTCGGGCTGCCTGGCCTGCACTTTCACGATCTCAGGCACGCGGCGGCAACCATGGCGGCGGCCACCGGCGCCGGCGTGAAGGAGATCATGTACCGCATCGGCCACTCGTCGCCCCAGGCTGCCCTCCGGTACCAACACGCCAGCGCCCGCCGGGACCTGGCCATCGCCGCCGGCATCGACGAGCTAATTCGCAACGAGCGGGCCGTCACTCGGCCCGAAACCCCGGATCCTTAGGTCACGATAAGGTCACGACGCCCCCAGGGACGACGGAAGTTCCGGCTCGGAGAGCGCCACTTAGCCTCCTGACCAGGACGTTTGCGGAGAGCGGGCGACGAGAATCGAACTCGCGTTCTCAGCTTGGGAAGCTGATGTTCTGCCGCTGAACTACGCCCGCGTGGTGCACTAGATCCCTAGCAAACTCCCTGGTCAGAGGCTATATCCACTCTCCGAGCCTTCGGTCCTGATCTGACCCGTGACCTCCACGTCACCTAACGAAACCGGGACTCGACGTCATTGGACGCCACGGGACGGTACCAGGCGGACAGAATCGAATCCGCTGTCGTGCCGGGCAAACGACAGATGGACACGTTCTCGGGAAGATACGGAGCGTGAACGTCGGCCTCTTCCGGACGCCGGCTTCAGCCAGCCGGCCGTCGTCGGTCGTGACAGGGCAGAGGTCCTCGCTCCGTCCCAACGACGGACATGGTGCAATTCTGTGAATCGCAGGCCCCAGGCGGCGGGCTGGGGAAGCGATCGGGCCTCGCCCAGATTCCTACCTGCGGTACGATTCACCGATGGCTGTGGCGAAGGTATCCCTGAGCATCGACCAGGACGTGCTGAGCGAAGCCCGCGAGCGGGCCGGTCGGCGGGAGCTCTCGTCGTACGTGAACGACGCCCTCCGCCGGCATCTGCAGCGCGATCGCCTGGGCGTGCTGCTGGCCGAGATGGAGGCCGAGTCGGGCCCGATCCCCGACGACCTACTGGATGAGGCTCGAAAGCCGTGGCGAAGCGCCGCACCCAAGCGCCGCCGCGCTTGATCCTCGATGCCGGCGCCGTGATCGCCTTGTCGCGATCCGACGTCCGGGCTCGAGCCGCCCTGGCTGCCGCCGTCGAGGCCGGGGCCGAAGTGTCTATCCCGGCGGTCGTCGTGGCCGAGACCGTCCGAGGCGCGGCGACCGACGCGCCGGTCAACCGGGTGGTGAAGGCAGTCGGTCGAGTCGACGTCGTCGATGAGGCGGTCGGTCGCACTGCCGGTCGACTGCTCGGCGACGCCGGGTCGAGCCAGACCGTCGATGCGATCGTCGTCGCCACGGCCATCGAGGCCCGGGGTGCCGTCGTGCTGACCGGCGACCCGAGCGACCTCGGGGCACTGGCCAGCGGCCACGATGAGGTCGTCATCACGCCGCTCTGACCGTTAGCGCCCGACCGGCTGGCGGGCGCGGCCACCTGCTGGAACGGTCCTCGTCGGCGCCGACCGGGACCACCGCAGCGCCGAGCTGGGCGAGCTCTGGACGTCAGGGCCGCCGCTGTCCGTTGCGGTGGCGACCGGCGCCGACGAACGGCTCCACCGCACCTCCGTGGAGCTCGCCGCCCTTCTGGACGAAGCCACGGCGGCGCTCGGCCGGCGGGGGGTCCCGTCGCTGGCAGTGCTGCCCGCCGAGGTGCCGCTCGCCGTGCTCGCCGACCACGCCTTCCGGGAGAACCCCACCTGGGGCCGAGGCCCCGAAGGCCGCTATGCCCACGGCGGGACGTCGCTCGAGGAGTGCGTCATCCCCATCGTCGTGTTCGGGCCGGTCGGCCCGCCGCCCGGCTGGCGTGCGGCGGTAGCGTGGCCGCCGTCATGATCCTTTCCGACAGAACGATCCGCGAGGAGCTCGACGCCGGGCGGATCGTGATCGACCCCCTCGGCCCGGGCTGCATCCAGCCGTCGTCGGTCGACCTCCACGTCGATCGCTACTTCCGGGTGTTCCGCAACCACACCATGCGGGTCATCGACGTGAAGGAGGACCAGGAGAACCTCACCGAGCTGGTCGAGATGCGCGAGGAAGAGGCTTTCATCCTCCACCCCGGCGAGTTCGTCCTCGGGTCCACGTCGGAGCGGGTGCGCCTGCCCGACGACCTCGTCGCCCGCCTGGAGGGCAAGTCCAGCCTCGGCCGCCTCGGCCTGCTGATCCACAGCACGGCCGGGTTCGTCGACGCCGGCTTCGACGGCCACCTCACCCTCGAGCTGTCGAACGTCGCCAACCTGCCCATCACGATCTACCCGGGCATGAAGATCGGCCAGATCTCGTTCCTGCGCATGACCACCGCGGCCGACTCGCCCTACGGCTCGGCCGCCGCGGGTTCCAAGTACCAGGGCCAGCGCGGTCCCACCCCCAGCCGCTACTCGGAGAATTTCCGCATCCCGGACTGATTGGCGCAGACCGGCGCCAGTTCTGCGCACATCCACGTCCGGATACCGGATGCAGATGTGCCGAGAATTGCGCCGCGGGACGGGTAATTAACCGGCGGACGACTTCCCGCCGGCGGCCTCACCCCGTCGCAGGGCCTCGAGGAGGTGGACCGAGATGTCCTGCACCACCACGTCGTCGCGCCCGGTCTCCTTGACGCCGTCGTCGATCATGACGGCGCAGAATGGGCAGGCGGTGGCGATCCGGCCGGCGCCGGTGGCGAGGGCCTGCTCGGCCCGCTCGACGCCGACCTTCTTGCCGGTGTGCTCCTCCATCCACATGCGCCCGCCGCCGGCGCCGCAGCACATGCCGTCCGCCCGGCTGGCGTTCATCTCCACGATCTGGATCCCCTTGAGCGACCCGAGCACCCGCCGGGGGGCGTCGTAGACGTCGTTGTGGCGGCCCAGGTAGCACGAGTCGTGGTAGGTGACCTTCTCGTCGAGGCGGGCGCCGCCGAGGTCGAGGCGGCCGTCGGCCAGCAGCGACTCCAGCAGCTGGCTGTGGTGCACCACCTCGTAGGTGCCGCCCAGCTGCGGGTACTCGTTGGCGAGTGTGTTGAAGCAGTGGGGGCACTGGGTGACGATCTTGCGCACGCCGATCCCGTTCAGCGTGGCTACGTTCGCCCCGGCCAGCATCTGGAACAGGTACTCGTTGCCCGTGCGCCGGGCCGGGTCGCCGGTGCAGCGTTCGGTGGGACCCAGGATGGCGAAGTCCACGCCGGCCCGGTGCAGGAGGGTGGCGGTGGCCACGGTGACCTTCTTGTTGCGGTCGTCGAACGAGCCGGCGCAGCCGACCCAGTACAGGTACTCGTGGGTGAACGGGGCCGAGCCGTCGACCACGGGCACGCCCTCGGGGAGAGCGTCGGTCCACGAGCCCCGGCTTGACTGGTCCATGCCCCACGGGTTGCCGCTGTTCTCCATGGACCGGAACGTGCGGCCCAGCTCGGGCGGGAACTCCGACTCCATCAGCGTGAGGTACCGGCGCATGTCCAGGATCTTGTCGAGGATCTCGATGTCGACGGGGCACACCTCATCGCACGCCCGGCACGACGTGCACGCCCACAACTCCTCGGCCGTCACCCGGGCGAACAGGTCCGACGCCCTCACCGTGAGCGACGGCTCGTGGCCCACCACCGGTGACAACGGGCCGTCCGGTGCGCTCTCCGCCATCACCTGGCCCACCTTCAGCACGATCTCCCGCGGGTCGAGAAGCTTGCCCGTCTGCTGGGCCGGGCACACCTCGGTGCAGCGGCCGCACACCGTGCAGGCGTCGGTGTCGAGCAGCTGCTTCCAGGTGAAGTCCTCCACCGTGCCGGCGCCGAACCGTTCCAGGTCGGTGGTGGCCAGGTCGGGCATGGGCTTCATGGCGCCCTTGGGCCGGTCCTTGTCGGACAGGTAGAGGTTGAGGGGCGACGTGACCATGTGGCGCAACTTGGTCTCGGGCAGCAGCACGAGGAATGCGAGGAACCCGAGCACGTGGACGACCCACGCCACCTGGTGGGCTGTCGACAGCGTGCCGGCGCCCATCCCGTCGAACAGGGCCGACAGGGGCCAGCCGACCACCGACCAGCGCTCGAAGCCGGGCCGCCCGTCGAGGGCGATGCGCATGCCCTCGACCAGCGGGCCGGTGACGGCGATGACGAGGAACGTCCCGAGCACCACGGCGTCCTCGGGCCGGGTCTTGGTGCGCAGCCGGAAGTGGCGCCGGCCGTAGCGCCGCACGAGCGCCCACACCACACCGACGAGGAAGGCGGCGCCGGCCACGTCGCCCACCAGGCTGTAGGCCCGGTACACGTCGCCGTGGAGGAACGTGAACCGCTCGGGCACCAGGTGGTCCACCTCGAGCACCACGGTGACGGCGAACAGCACGAGGAACGGGAAGTACAGCAGCGAGTGCATGATCCCGGCCGCCCGGTCCTGGGCGACGGTCCTCATCAGCACGCCTTGACGGAACCGCCGGAGGCGCCGGCCTCCGTTGGCCCGCGTGGTGGGTCGGGGCTCGGCCCCGCCCCGCTGCCAGTTCCGCACCCGCCGGCCGAACTGCACGCCCACCGAGGCGAGGGCGGCCGCCGTCACCGCGTAGAACACCGCCCGCAGCGGCCCAGGAACGTTGGCGAACACCGACCGACCGACGCCCTTCCCTTCGTGCTCGTCGGCGACGACGGCGACGAGCCCCGACAGGGCGACGACGGCGCCCATGGCCACGCCCAGGGCGAGGGCGAGCTGCGACGGCGACAGCCGCCGGGCCGGGTCGCGGGCCATGAGAACAAGCACCGTACCGTTCCGCCCCGGCTGCCTGCGCCATCGTCGCCGGCTTTGCGCATTTCGAACATGTCCGAGACGTGAGCACGAGTTCATGTGGAGGCAACATGGGCGCAATGTCGGCCTCGTAGGTTCTCGTTGATGGAAGCGCCCCAAGTCGATGTGGTTCTGCTCCGCTGGCCGCTGGAGCGGGAGCGCCGCGACGTCCTTGCCCGCCTGCGGGCCGCCCGGCTGCTGCTCGTGGAGGACGGCGTGGCGCCGCCCGAGCCGGAGGACTGCGTCGAGGACTGGATCCGCGTACCGGCGCCCGAGGCCGACGTGAAGCTGCGCGTGCGCGCCCTCGCCCGCCGCGGCCAGGAGCACACCACCGCCGTGCCCGAACTCGACCGGGACGGGGTCCTGCGCTTCGCCTCCGGCTGGGTGTCGCTGCCGCCCGTGGAGTCCCGCCTCACCACCGCACTGCTCGACCGCTTCGGCGCCGTCGTCAGCCGCGAGGCGCTGGCCCGGGCCGGCTGGCCCGATGGTTCACCGGGCCGCAACGCCCTCGACGTGCACGTCCTGCGCCTCCGCCGCCGGCTGGCGCCGGTGTCGCTCGTGATCCGCACCGTGCGGTCCCGCGGTTACCTGCTCGAGCCGGGCGTGTCGGAGTGGCAGCAGCAGCGGGCCGGCCACGCCTGATGCCTCCGGGGTTCTGTGAAGCCTCAACACCGCCAGGCGGCGACGAGGCTTCCGAGAACCGCGACCGGGCGCTGCGGCTCAGGCGCTACGCAGCCCCAGGAGCTCGTCGTTGACCGGCGCCAGCTCGGCGTCGAGCTCGAAGAGCCAGGGGACGCCGGTGGGGATCTCCAGCGTGGGGATCTCGGCGTCGGGGATGCCCTTGAGGTGTTTCACCAGCGCCCGCAGGCTGTTGCCATGGGCTGCCACCAGCACAACGCCGCCACCCGCCAGGTCGGGGACGATGGCGTCGTACCAGTAGGGGAGCATGCGAACCACGACGTCGCGCAGGCACTCGCCGGCGGGCAGCACGTCGGAGGGCAGCGAGGCGTAGCGGGGGTTGTTGGACGGGTGGCGGGGGTCGTCGGGCCCGATCGAAGGCGGGGGTACGTCGTAGCTGCGCCGCCACACCCGGACCTGCTCGGCGCTGTGGAGGGCGGCCGTCTCCGCCTTGTCGCGGCCCTCGAGATCGCCGTAGTGGCGCTCGTTCAGCCGCCAGTGCCGGTGCACGGGCACCCAGGAGCGCCCGATCTGGTCCAGGGCAAGGTTGGCGGTGGCGATGGCCCGGTCCTGGAGCGACGTGTGCAGGACGTCGACGTCGACGACCGCCTCGGCCAGCAGGCGGCCCGCCCGGGTGGCCTCTTCCACGCCGAGGGGCGACAACCCGCACTCCTGCCAGCCGGTGAATTTGTTGTCCAGGTTCCAGGTGCTCTGGCCATGGCGCAGCAGGACGAGGGAGGGCACCCGTGGACGCTAGCTTCAGCGGAAGAAATCGGTCCTGGGGCGCGTTGACAACTAGGCACTCAACTTAGCTAGAGTCGCACTGTTACCCAGACGTAGACCCAGACCCAGGCCACGTAGGCCAACTTTCTCTCTTGGAGGCACCCCATGCCCAAGGCCGTCGGGATCGACCTCGGCACCACCAACTCCGTCGTCAGCGTCCTCGAGGCGGGCGAGCCCGTCGTCATCCCCAACGCCGAGGGCAACCGCACCACCCCGTCCGTGGTCGGTTTCTCCAAGTCGGGCGAGGTCCTGGTGGGTGAGGTGGCCAAGCGCCAGGCCATCACCAACCCCGACCGCACCATCCGCTCGGTGAAGCGCCACATGGGCACCAACTGGAAGATCGAGATCGACGGCAAGAAGTACACCGCCCAGGAGGTCTCGGCCCGCATCCTCCAAAAGCTCAAGCGCGACGCCGAGTCGTACCTGGGCGACACCGTCACCCAGGCCATCGTCACCGTGCCGGCGTACTTCAACGACGCCCAGCGCACCGCCACCAAGGAGGCGGGCGCCATCGCCGGCCTCGAGGTGCTGCGCATCATCAACGAGCCCACCGCGGCAGCCCTGGCGTACGGGCTCGACAAGGAGAACCTCGAACAGACGATCCTGGTCTTCGACCTCGGCGGCGGCACGTTCGACGTGTCGGTGCTCGAGATCGGCGAAGGCGTGTTCGAGGTCAAGGCCACCCACGGCGACACCCAACTCGGCGGCGACGACTGGGACCAGAAGGTCATGGACTGGCTGGTCAAGACGTTCAAGGACACCGAGGGCGTCGACCTGTCCAAGGACAACATGGCCCTCCAGCGCCTGAAGGAGGCGGCCGAGAAGGCCAAGATCGAGTTGTCCAACGTGCAGGAGACCACCATCAACCTGCCGTTCGTCACCGCCACCCAGGACGGTCCCAAGCACCTCGACCTGAAGCTCTCCCGGGCCAAGTTCCAAGAGCTCACCTCCGACCTGGTGCAGCGCTGCCGCGGCCCGTTCGAGCAGGCCATCAAGGACGCCGGCCTCACCAAGGGCGACATCGAGCACGTCATCCTGGTCGGCGGCTCCACCCGCATGCCCGCCATCGTCGACCTGGTGCGCTCGCTCACGGGCAACGAGCCCCACAAGGGCGTGAACCCCGACGAGGTCGTGGCTGTGGGCGCCTGCGTGCAGGCCGGCGTGCTCAAGGGCGAAGTCAAGGACATCCTGCTGCTCGACGTCACCCCGTTGTCCCTCGGCATCGAGACCAAGGGCGGCATCATGACCAAGCTCATCGAGCGCAACACCACCATCCCCACCAAGCGCTCCGAGGTGTTCACCACCGCCGAGGACATGCAGCCGTCGGTGGAGATCCACGTCATCCAGGGCGAGCGCGAGATGGCCATGTACAACAAGACCCTGGGGAAGTTCCAGCTGGTCGACCTGCCGCCGGCGCCCCGGGGCATTCCCCAGATCGAGGTCACGTTCGACATCGACGCCAACGGCATCGTGCACGTGTCGGCCAAGGACCGGGCCACGGCCAAGGAGCAGTCCATGACCATCACGGGCCAGTCCTCGCTCAACAAGGACGACATCGCCCGCATGGTGAAGGACGCCGAGCTGCACGCCGAGGACGACCGCCAGCGGCGCGAGGAGGCGGAGATCCGCAACAACGCGGAGACCCTCATCCACCAGACCGAGAAGCTCATGCGGGAGCAGGGCGAGAAGCTGGTGGGCGACGAGAAGAACAACACGGAATCGGCCCTGAAGGAGCTCAAGGCCGCCCTCGCCGGCAGCGACACCGAGCCCATCCGCCAGGCCAGCGACACCCTCATGCTGGCCAGCCAGGCCTTCGCTCAGCGCCTCTACGAGCAGGCGGCGCAGGAGAAGGCGGCGGCCGAGGGCACGTCCACGCCCGGTGACGGCCGCGACGACGACGTCGTCGACGCCGAGATCGTCGACGAGGACCGCTAGTGGCGCCCAGCCCCGGCCATCCCGGCCATTTTCCCAGGCCTCCCGGGTGGGTCGAGCGCCCCGGGGGCCCCGACGCCCCGGCGCCCAAGCGGTCCACCCGGGAGGCCGCGGGCGGCTCCGCTGCCTCCGAGGCCAGCGCCAAGGTGGCGGAGATGCTCGGCGTCGACGCTGACGACGACGGCGCCGAAACCGCCGCCGAGGTGGAGGAGGCGGCCGAGGCGGTCGCCCAGGACATCGACGCGCTGGCCACCGTGGAGGCGCAGCGCGACGAGTACCTCGACTCGCTCCGTCGTCTGCAGGCCGACTTCGAGAACTATAAGAAGCGGATCCAGCGCCAGCAGGCCGAGCTGTCGGAACGGGCGGCCGAGAAGCTGGTGGAGTCACTGCTGCCCGCCCTCGACGCCTTCGACCTGGCCATGGCCCACGCCGACACCGACGCCGGCCTCGACCCGGTGTACCGAACCCTGCTCGGCGTGCTGGAGGGGGCGGGTCTCGAGCGGCTCGACCCCGCCGGCCAGCCGTTCGACCCCACCGAGCACGACGCCGTCCTCCACGAGGAGGGCGGCGACACCCCCGCGCCCGAGGTGATCGAGGTGCTGCGGGCCGGCTACAAGTGGAAGGGCCGGGTCCTCCGGCCCGCCATGGTGAAGGTCAAGGGCTAGGCGCGGCCGCCTATGTCGGCACAGCGGGAGTGGTTCGAGAAGGACTACTACAAGGCGCTCGGCGTGGCCGACAAGGCCACGGAGAAGGAGATCACCAGCGCCTACCGGCGGCTGGCCAAGAAGTACCACCCCGACCACAATCCCGGGTCGGAGGAGCGCTTCAAGGAGATCTCCGCCGCCTACGACGTGCTCGGCGACCCGGCCAAGCGCAAGGAGTACGACGAGGTCCGCCGCCTCGGCCCGGCCGCCGGCCCCTTCGCCGGCCAGGGCCGTGGTGGCGCCGGTGGCTCCGGCTATACCACGTCGTCGCAGTCGTTCAAGGTCGACGACCTGGGCGACCTCCTGGGCGGCCTGTTCGGCCGCGGCCGGGCCGGCCCGTCGCGGTCGCGCCCGGGGCCCCAGCGCGGCGCCGACCTGGAGGCCACCCTCAACCTGTCCTTTGCCGACGCCGTCGAGGGCGTCATCACGTCGGTCAACGTCACCAGCGACGCCTCGTGCTCGACCTGTGGCGGCACGGGCTCGGCGCCGGGCACCTCGCCCGTCATCTGCTCGGGCTGCGGCGGCCGCGGCGTGCGGGAGGACAACCAGGGCCTGTTCTCGTTCAGCCAGCCCTGCCGCGCGTGCGGCGGCACCGGCATGAAGGTGGAGACGCCCTGCCCCACGTGCGTCGGTTCGGGCCTCGAGCGCCGTCCCCGGCAGGTAAAGGTGCGGGTGCCGGCCGGCATCGATGACGGCAAGCGCATCGTCCTCAAGGGTCGGGGCGGCGCAGGGCACAATGGTGGTCCTCCAGGAGATGTCTACGTGGTGGTGCGGGTGGGATCACACGAGTTGTTCGGTCGCAAGGGCAGGGACATCACCCTCACCGTGCCGGTCACCTTCGCCGAGGCCGCCCTGGGCACCACGGTGAAGATCCCCACCCTCGACGAGCCGGTGACCCTGCGCATCCCCGCCGGTACCCGGTCGGGCCGCACGTTCCGGGTCAAGGGGCGGGGCACGCGCGCCGAGGGCGGTGCCGGCGACCTGCTGGTCACCGTGGAGGTCGCGGTGCCGGAGACACTCACCGACGCCCAGCGCGCTGCCGTGGAGGCGTTCGCCGCCGCGTCCACCGACTCGCCCCGCCGTCACCTGGGGGTCGAGTGATGGTGACCCCCGATGCCCGGATGCGGGCGGTCTATGTGATCTCCGTCGCGGCCGAATTGGCCGGCGTCCACCCCCAGACCCTGCGCATCTACGAGCGCAAGGGCCTGGTGTACCCGTCGCGCACGGTGGGCGGCAGCCGCCGGTACTCAGAGCGCGACATCGAGCGCCTCCGCCGCATCCAGGAGCTCACCGCCGCCGGCCTCAACCTCGAGGGCGTCCGTCGGGTGATCTCCCTCGAGGACGAGAACGACCGCCTCCGCCAGGCCCTCGCCCAGGCCCGCCTCGACACCGAGGAAGCCGTCGAGCTGGCCCACCGACAACACCGCCGCGACCTCGTCCCCGTCACGCGCTTTCCGGTGCCCTACCGCCAGCGGTAGGGCACTCGACCCGGAACCGGAGGTTCCGGGTCGAACTGATCGTGCTCCGGGTGGCCGGCGCAGCCGGCCACCCCTCCGCCCCGAATGCTCCTTGGCCGGCAGCCGGGGTGGCCGCCTGCGGCGGCGTCTGCGGCCGCCGGCCCCCTGGCGACAGCCTGGCCGCCCTGGCTCTGGCCTGTTCGCGACGCGGCGGGACCGTCCGCCAGGGGGGCCGACGGCCGCACTCGCCGCCGCAGGCGGCTCCTTCCGGATGTCGGCCAGGGAACAACAGCGCGGAGGACGGCCGGCTTCGCCGGACGGCCGGAGCACCGTCAGTTCGCCGAAGGAACCTCCGGTTCCGAGGCGACTACAAGCACAAGCCGGGCAGGAGGCAGAGCTTCTGGGGGCCGCCGGGAGCGCCGGGGGGCGGAGGAGGGGGAGCCTGTGGCGGGGGCGGGGGCTTGAGGAACCACTCGGTGCCGTCGCCGCCTGCCATGTAGGGGTGCTGGACGCCCTTGCGCTGCTTCGCCGTCATGACCGGCGCCCCGCGCTCGGCGTAGCGGAACGCCTCCTGGATCGATACGAAGCCGTCGCCGTTGGCGTCGCCCTGGCCGTTGAGCATGCCCTCCTGGGCCAACAGGCCGGTGTATACCGACCGCCTCCAGTCAGGGCGCTCGTACGACTTCTCGTGCTCGAGCGACGACCCGGTGAACAGCCTCTTGGGCCCCTCGAGCTTGCCGCCCTCGTTGAAGCCGGCCGCCTCGCAGCCGGAGATGTTGGTCCACAGCCAGCCGTTCACGCCGCCCAGCTTCTCGCCCAGTTCCCGGTCGCTGATGATGCTGGTGGCGTCGTAGGGGACGAGGAACTCGTCCTTGTCCTCGCCGTCCCGGTCGATGTCGCCGGTGCGCTGGTAGACGTGGCCCGAGTAGTGGAAGACGGAGAACGTGTCAGGGCCGGCCCTGGAGGCCAACCACTGGATCCCGGCCCGGATGTTGGCGCCGGTGGCGGCCGAGCCGGTGATGACGCGGACCTGGTCGTCGGCCCACCCCGCCCGGCGCAGCACTTCGCGCATGGCATCGGCGTCGCCGCTGCTGCCGACCGGGCTGGCGGGGCGCCCGCCCAGGTGCATGCTGACCCCGACGATCAGCGCCGAGCGCCGGGACGCGGCAGGGGGGCCCGCCGAAGCGGACCCCCCTGCGAGGACCAGAAGCAAGGGGACTGCCAGCGCCAGCGCCGCTGCCGCGGACAGTCCCCGTCGCATCAGGGTGTTACTGCGTTGCCGCGTGCCGGAGGCGGCGCAGCGCCACTGCGGTGCCCAGGAGGCCGAGGCCGGCGAGGGCCAGGGCGGGGCCGGTGGAACCGGTCCTGGGGAGCTGCTCGACGCCGGTGGCCGGAAGCTCGCGGCCGCCGGTGACGCTCGGGACGGTGACGGTGGTCTCACCGCTGATGGGCACGGTGATCTTCGCCCCACCCTGCGCCGAGCCGGTTGCGCAGTTGCCGGTGGCCGTGGCGTTGTCGGTGAACTGACCGGCCGCCGAGTTGGCGGCGACCACCACGGTGATGGTCACCGATTTGCTCTGTTTCGCCGGGATCGGCCCGATGTCGTTGAACACGACCTGCGTGTTCGACGTCGAGCTGGCTGCCGGGTTGGTGCCCGTGACCGTGTACCTGACGCCTCTGCCGGCAGTGATGTTGTCCACGACCCGCACGTTGGTGAGCTCGCAGTCGGCGAACGGGTTGGTGACGGTGATGTTGTAGGTGAAGGTCTCACCTGCGCTGACCGTCTGCTTGTCGGCCGTCTTGGAGACCGGCAGGTTGCACTTGATGCCGCCGGCCGGGACCTGGGCCCGGGACTCCATGTGGCCGACCCGCAGGTCGAGGGCGCTGAGACCCGGGATCAGGGCACCGGCCACGGCGCCGGCACCGTCGAGCAGCTGCACCCGCACCACGTCGACGGCGGCCGAAGCCACGGTGCCGTCAGCGGAGGTGGTGGGGGCCGAGCTGGCGCTGGTGTTGCCGATGGCACGGGGATCCTCGCCGATGGCGATGTTGAGCAGCCCGGGGATCTCGATGGGACCGAGGCCGGTGGGACCGAGCAGGTCCTGCAGGCTCAGGATCTCGTTCACGATGCCGGTCTGGATGATGCTGAGGACTGGAGTGTCGAGGTTGGTCGTGCCGGGGCCGTAGAACACCTGCGCCTGGCCGGGAAGGCCGGTGGCGACGGTGCGCAGCACCCACTCACCGAGGAGCTCGATGGTGATGGGGGTGGGCGTGTTACCCAGCAGCGTGATCGGGGCGATCGTCATGCGGGTCTCGGTCATCAGGCCGAAGTTGTCGCCGATCTTCTCGCCGGCGGCGTTCGTCTGCGGGACCAGCTTGGTGATCGACCTCGACTGCGACACCGAACGCGCAGGCGTGGGGGCGTCGGCGGCGACGAGCGCGCCCGTGAACGGGTCGTTGCCGGGGCTGGCGGCGCCGAGGTTCAGCAGCTGGGCGTCGGCCGCGTAGCCGAGGCCGGAGCTGAGCTCCTCGCCGACGACGCAGGTGGCGTCGCCGTTCCACCGGGCCTGGGCCTGGCCACGGACCAGCGAGGCGAAGGCGGCGGGATCGATCTTGATCGGCCCGACCTCCTTGGTGATCAGACCGGTGCTGGGCGGCGCTGAGGCGAGCGCCCGCTGGGCCAGCAGGAGCTGGTTCGCGTTGACGTCGGTGCCCACGGTGGTGGCGACGCCGATCTCGAGGCCCGAGCCGCGCCCGAAGGTGCGGTCGCCCTGAAGGTTGGAGTCGAGTGTGGTGTTCGGCAGCGGGGGCTGCACGACCTGGTCGAGCTCGTTGACGATGGAGCCGGCGGTCGCCCCCGACGGCTGCGTGATGCCGCCGGTGCCCTTCGAGGCGACCGAGGCGCCCGAGAAGGCCAGCTCGGTGTCGGCGACACGCGTCTGCCCGACCGTCAGGGCATCGGCATGCACCACCGTTCCGGTGCTGTACCCGCTGTAGTTGGCCTGCGCGGCGGGGACCTGGGCCCCAACCGGTGCAGCGCCTCCGGCGAACGCCGCTGTGGTCATTCCGACCAGCAACGTGCTCGCTACGATGGACAACCGTCGCTTCATTCGTTCCTCTTCCCTTCGCCGAAGACAACCGACATGCCCGGCGCTGCCGGCTCCCTCGCTTCGCAGGAGAGACGGCACCCACTGCGCCCTATGACGGTGAATGCACAGATTTCTTCTGAACAGGCGCTAAGGGCGATCCGCGCAAACCGACGCGGTTTGCCCTCAGCGGCGTCATCATTTCACAAGTTCCGGCTTGACACACGAATCCTCTGGCTGGCGGGGCCCGTCGCGGAAGGTGGCCGGAGGGGAATGCCGGCGGGTCACGGGCGTTGTTGATAGGGTCATATACAAGTTTTCTGTTCGCTAAAGCTAGAGGTGCCGAGGGCGTTGGACCCGAACCGCTGGACCCGCAAGACCACCGAGGCCGTGAACGCGGCCGTCGAGTTGGCGCGAGGCGCCAACAACCCTGAGGCGACGCCGGACCATCTCCTGGCCGCACTTGTCGGCCAGACGGACGGCGTGGTGCTCCCGCTGCTCGAGCGGGCGGGGATCTCCCCGCTGGCGGTGCGCAACACCGTGGCCGAGGCGCTGGGCAAGCTACCCAAGGCGTACGGCACCGAGACCACCGCCGGCCGCGCCCTGCAGCAGGCCATCGAGTCTGCCGACGTCGTGCGGGCCGACCTCCACGACGAGTACGTCTCCACCGAGCACCTCCTGCTGGTGCTGGCCGAGCGGTTGGGCACCACCCGCGAGCGGTTGCTGGAGGCGCTGCGCGAGGTGCGGGGCAGCCACCGCGTCACCAGCCAGGACCCCGAGTCGTCCTACCAGGCGCTGGAGAAGTACGGGCGGGATCTCACCGCCGAGGCCCGGCGGGGCCGCCTCGACCCCGTCATCGGGCGGGACGAGGAGATCCGCCGGGTCATCCAGGTGCTGTCCCGGCGCACCAAGAACAACCCGGTGGTCATCGGCGAGCCCGGCGTGGGCAAGACGGCCATCGTGGAAGGCCTGGCCCGGCGCATCGTGGAGGGTGACGTCCCCGAGAGCCTGAAGAACCGGCGGGTGGTTGCCCTCGACCTCGGGTCGCTCGTGGCCGGCGCCAAGTACCGGGGTGAGTTCGAGGAGCGCTTCAAGGCCGTCCTCAAGGAGATCACCGACGCGGGTGGCGAGGTGATCACCTTCGTCGACGAGCTGCACACCATCGTGGGCGCCGGCGGGGCCGAGGGCGCCATGGACGCCGGCAACATGATCAAGCCCATGCTGGCCCGGGGTGAGCTGCGCATGATCGGTGCCACCACCCTCGACGAGTACCGCAGGCACATCGAGAAGGACCCGGCGCTCGAGCGGCGGTTCCAGCCCGTGTTCGTGGGCCCGCCCAGCGCCGAGGACACCGTCGCCATCCTGCGGGGCCTCAAGGAGCGCTACGAGGTCCACCACGGTGTGCGCATCCAGGACGCCGCCCTGGTGGCCGCCGCCGTCCTGTCCGACCGCTACGTCACCGGCCGGTTCCTCCCCGACAAGGCCATCGACCTCATCGACGAGGCGGCCAGCAAGCTGCGCATCGAGATCGACTCCGTCCCCATCGAGATCGACGTGGTGGAGCGGCGCATGCGCCAGCTGGAGATCGAGCGGGTGGCGCTCGAGGGCGAGACCGACGAGGCGTCGGCCGAGCGCCTGGCCAAGCTGGACGAGGAGCTGGCCAACCTGCGCGAGCAGGCCGACGCCATGCGCGCCCACTGGCAGGCCGAGAAGGACGCCATCGCCGCCATCCGGTCGCTGAAGGAGGAGCTGGAGGCCCAGCGCACGCTGGTCGAGCGCTTCGAGCGGGAGGGCGACCTCACGCGGGCGGCCGAGGTCCGGTTCGGCCAGCTGCCCGAGCTGGAGGGCCGGGTGGAGCAGGCCAGCGCCCGCCTGGCCGAGCTCCAGGCCACCAGGAAGATGCTGAAGGAGGAGGTCGACGCCGAGGACGTGGCCGAGGTGGTGGCCAAATGGACCGGCGTACCCGTCTCCCGCCTGCTCGAGGGCGAGGTAGCCAAGCTCGTGCGCATGGAGGTCGTCCTGCACGACCGCGTGGTGGGCCAGGACGAGGCGACCTCCGCCGTCGCCAACGCCATCCGGCGCTCCCGCTCCGGCCTGTCCGACCCCAACCGGCCCATCGGCTCGTTCCTCTTCCTCGGCCCCACCGGGGTGGGCAAGACGGAGCTGGCCCGGTCCCTGGCCGACTTCCTGTTCGACGACGAGAAAGCCCTCGTGCGCATCGACATGGGCGAGTACCAGGAGAAGCACACGGTGGCCCGCCTCATCGGCGCGCCGCCCGGCTACGTGGGCTACGGCGACGGCGGCCAGCTCACCGAGGCGCTGCGGCGCCGTCCCTATGCGGTGGTGCTGCTCGACGAGATCGAGAAGGCCCACCCCGACGTGTTCAACGTGCTGCTCCAGGTGCTCGACGACGGCCGCCTCACCGACGGCCAAGGCCGCACGGTCGACTTCACCAACGCGGTGGTGATCATGACGTCGAACCTGCCCGGCGATCCCCGCTCGTTCTTCAAGCCCGAGTTCGTCAACCGCATCGACGAGATCGTCCGCTTCCGTCCCCTCACCGAGGACGACCTGGCCCGGATCGTCGACATCCAGCTGCGCTGGCTCCAGGCCCGCCTGGCCCATCGGCGCCTCACCCTGGAGGTGAGCGACGACGCCCGGGCGTGGCTGGCCCGGCGCGGCTACGACCCGGCCTACGGCGCCCGGCCGCTGCGCCGGTTCATCCAGCGCCACATCGGCGACCGCTTGGCCCTCGCCCTGCTCGAAGGCCGGTACGAGGACGGCGCCACCGTGAAGGTCGACGTCGGGGGCGACGACCTGATCCTGCTGTAGGCACGGCCGGGGTGGCGCCGTGGCCGTGGAGCCCACGCCCCGCCACCTCGACATCCTCGCCGGGCTGCTCGTCGGGGTGGGCACGGCGGGAACCTGGTGCCCGACGCCCACCTGGCGGCCCTGGCCCTCGAACACGGCGCGACCGTGGTGACGTTCAACAACGACTTCGGCCGCTTCGCCGGGAGGCGGTGGGAGCCGCCGTCCGCCTGACGTGGCGCACTATGCTCGCTCGGACCGCCAGCAATTTCGTCCGAGGAGAAGCGCGTGCCCGCGACCGTGGTGGTCGGCACCCAGTGGGGTGACGAAGGGAAGGGAAAGCTGACCGATCTCCTCTCGAAGGAGATGAGCGTCGTCGTCCGCTATCAGGGCGGCCACAACGCCGGTCACACCATCGTGGTGGGTGACGAGACGTTTGCCCTCCAGCTGATCCCGAGCGGGGTCCTCTACCCGCACATCACGCCCGTCATCGGCAACGGGGTGGTGGTCGACCCGGCCGTCCTGCTGGCCGAGATCGACAAGTTGGAGGCCCGGGGCATCGACTGCACCCGGCTGCGGGTGAGCGGCAACGCCCACATGATCATGCCGTACCACCAGGAGCTCGACCGGGTCACGGAGCGCCGGCTGGGCAAGAACCGCCTCGGCACCACCAAGTCCGGCATCGGCCCGGCCTACGCCGACAAGGCGACCCGGGTGGGGCTGCGCATCCAGGACCTCCTCGACCCCAAGATCTTCCGCCAGAAGCTCGAGGTGGTGCTGAAGGAGAAGAACGCCATCCTCGCCAAGGTCTACAACCGGCTGCCGGTGTCGGCCGACGAGATCGCCGACACCTACCTCGGTCAGTACGCCGAGCGCATCACGCCGCTGGTGGCCGACACGGTGGGGCTGGTGCACGAGGCCCTCGACGAGGGCCGCAACGTGCTGTTCGAGGGCGCCCAGGCCACGTTCCTCGACCTCGACCACGGCACCTATCCCTTCGTCACCTCGTCCAACCCGGTGGCGGGCGGGGCGTGCACGGGCGCCGGCGTCGGGCCCATGCGGATCGAGCGGGTCATCGGCATCGCCAAGGCCTACGTCACCCGGGTCGGATCCGGGCCGTTCCCCACCGAGCTCCACGGCTCCGAGGCCGACGACCTCATCGAGCGGGGCCACGAGTACGGCACCGTCACAGGCCGCCGTCGCCGGGTCGGCTGGTTCGACGCCGTCATGATGCGCCACGCCGTCCGCCTCAACTCGCTCACCGAGCTGGCCCTCACCAAGCTCGACATGCTCGACACCCTCGACACGCTGCCCGTGTGCGTCGCCTACGACGTGGACGGCAGGCGGGTCGAGCACCTGCCGTACCACCAGTCCGACCTGCACAAGGCCGTTCCGATCTTCGAGGAACTGCCGGGCTGGAAGACCGACCTGTCGGGCGCCACCGAGGTGGCCGACCTGCCGCCCGCCGCCCGCCGGTTCGTGGAGTTCCTGGCCGAGCGGTCGGGCGTCCCGGTCCACCTGGTGGGCGTCGGCCCGGGCCGCGACCAGTTCGTGCGCCTCCCCGCCGGAGCGGCGGTATGAGGGTCGCCGTCGTGGGTGGCGGGGGACGTGAGCACGCGCTGCGCCACGTCCTCGGCCGCACCGCCCAAGTTGTGGCGCCGGGCCACGACGCCGACCTGTACGTGATCGGGCCCGAGCAGCCGCTGGTGGAAGGCGAAGCCGACCGCCTGCGCGCCGCCGGCAAGCTGGTGTTCGGGCCGGGCGCCGACGGGGCCCGGCTCGAAGGATCCAAGGCCTACATGAAGCAGGTCCTGGCCGACGCGGGTGTGCCCACCGCCCGCCACGGCGTGTTCACCGACCTGGAGCCCGCCGTCCAGTTCCTCAAGTCGCTTCCGGGGCTGTACGTGGTGAAGACCGACGGCCTGGCGGCCGGCAAGGGCGTTTTCGTCACCGAGTCGCTCGACGAGGCGGTGGACGACGTGGCCGCCAAGCTGTCCGGCTCGTCGTTCGGTCCCGCCGGGCGCACCGTCGTCATCGAGGAGGGCCTCACCGGCCCTGAGCTGTCGCTGCTGGCCGTGTGCGACGGGCGGCGCGCCACGGCCCTCGCCCCGGCGCGGGATTACAAACGGGTGGGCGACGGTGACGCCGGCCCCAACACCGGCGGCATGGGCGCCTACTCGCCGGTGGCCGATGCCGGGCCCGACGTGGTGGACGAGGTGATGGCCAAGGCCGTCGAGCCCACGATCGCCGCCCTCCGGGCCGCCGGGATCGACTACCGCGGTGTCCTCTACACCGGCCTGATGCTCACGCCCGAAGGCCCCAAGGTCATCGAGTACAACGTGCGCTTCGGCGACCCTGAGGCCCAGGTGGTGCTGCCCCGCTTCGCCGGTGACCTGGCCGCCTTCCTGGCCGAGGCGGCGGCCGGCGACCTGCGCACCGAGCCGGTGTTCAACGACGACGCCTGCGTGTGTGTGGTGCTGGCCGTCGACGGCTACCCGGCGGCGCCGCGGCTGGGCGACGTCGTGCGCGGTATCCACGAAGCCGAGGCGCTCCACGGCGTACTGGTGTTCCGGGCCGGCGTCGCCACCGACGATCAGGGACGAGCCGTCACCGCCGGCGGACGGGTCCTCGACGTGTGCGCAGTAGCGCCCACGGTGGCCGAGGCGCGGGCCCGCGCCTACGAGGCGGCGGCGCTCATCTCGTTCCCCGGCGTGCAGTACAGGAAGGACATTGCTGCGTGAAGGTCGCCGTCCTCATGGGCTCGCCCAACGACCGGGAGAAGATGGCGGGCGCGGCGGCCATGCTCGGGCGCTTCGGCGTCGAGGTCGAGGAGCGCGTCCTGTCCGCCCACCGCAACCCCGCCGAGGTCGCCGCCTTCGCCTCGTCGGCCCGCGACGCCGGTTTCGCCGTCATCATCTGCGGCGCCGGCATGGCTGCCCATTTGGCCGGCGTGGTGGCGGCCCACACCACGCTTCCGGTGATCGGCGTCCCCCTGTCCGGCGGCGCCCTCAACGGGGTCGACGCTCTTTACGCCACCGTCCAGATGCCCCGGGGCATCCCGGTGGCCACCGTCGCCGTCGACGGCTCCGCCAACGCCGGCATCCTGGCCGCCGAGATCCTCGCCGTCTGCGACGAGCACCTGGCCGCCAAGCTCGGCCAGTTCCGGGCCGGCGGCGCCCGATGACCGTTCTCCCTGGTTCCCGAGTAAATAACTCGCCATTTTGGCGAGTTATTTACTCGGGACCGGTCCGGGGGGGCCGGTGATCGCCCGGTACTCGATGCCGGAGATGGCGGCGCTGTGGACCGACGAGGCGCGCCTGGCCACGTGGCTGGAGGTCGAGATCCTGGCCGTGGAGGCGTGGGCGAAGCTGGGCGTGGTGCCTTCGGAGGCGGCGCAGGCCGTGCGGGAGCGGGCGCCGGTGGTGACGGCCGAGACCGTGCGGGCGGTGGCCGAGCGGGAGGCCGTCACCGACCACGACGTGGCCGCCTTCGTCGACGTGGTGCAGGACGCCATCGGGGCGCCCGAGGGCAACTGGGTGCACTACGGGCTCACGTCGTCCGACGTGGTCGACACCGCCCTCGGTGCCACCCTGGCCAAGGCGGGCGACCTGCTGGTGGAGGCGGCCGACGGCCTGGTGGCGGCCCTCAGGCGCCGGGCCTTCGAGTTCCGGGACACGCCCATGGCCGGCCGCACGCACGGCATCCACGCCGAGCCCACCACCTTCGGCGCCAAGATGGCCCTGTGGTGCCTCCACGCCGACCGTGACCGGGCCCGCCTGCGGGCCGGTCGTGACGCGGTGGCGGTGGGCAAGCTGTCGGGCGCCGTCGGCACGTACTCCAACGTGGACCCGTCGATCGAGGCGTACGTGTGCGGCCGCCTGGGCCTGACGCCGGTGCCGTCCACCCAGGTCGTGGCCCGCGACCGCCACGCCGAGTTCCTGTGGGCGTGCGCATCGGCAGGCGCCGGCGTGGAGCTCATGGCCACCGAGATCCGCCACCTCCAGCGCACCGAGGTGGGCGAGGCGTTCGAGCCGTTCGGGGCGGGCCAGAAGGGCTCGTCGGCCATGCCCCACAAGCGCAACCCGATCACCACCGAGCGTCTGTCCGGCCTGGCCCGGGTGCTGCGGGGGTACCTGGGCGCCGGCCTGGAGGACGTGGCCCTCTGGCACGAGCGGGACATCTCCCACTCGTCGGTGGAGCGGGTGATCCTGCCCGACGCCAGCCTGCTGGCGTACTACGTGCTGCGCCGCATGACCCGGGTCGTCGACGGCCTCGAGGTCGACGCCGCCCGCATGCTCGACAACCTCGACCGCTCCCACGGCCTGGTGTTCAGCCAGCCGGTGCTCCTGGCCCTGGTGGCCTCCGGCCTGCCCCGGGACGCGGCGTACCGGATCGTGCAGCGCAACGCCATGGCCGCCTGGGAGCAGGGCAAGAGCTTCCGTACGCTGCTCGAGGGCGATCCCGACGTCACCCTCGACGCCGACGCCATGGACGAGGCCTTCGACCTGGCCCGGGCCGTGCGCCACGCCGGCCGGGTGTTCGACCACCTGGAAGGAATCAAGTGACACTGCCGCACATCTACTCGGGCAAGGTCCGCGACATCTACGCCGCGGGCCACGACCAGCTGCTGTTCGTGGCCTCCGACCGGGTGTCGGCGTTCGACGTGGTGATGGCCGAGCCGGTGCCCGACAAGGGCCGCGTGCTCACCGCCATGACGGTGTTCTGGCTCGAGCAGCTGGCCGACATCGCCCCGAGCCACCTGGTGTCGGCCGACCCGGCCGACTTCCCGGCCGGCGCCGCCACCATCACCGACGGGGCCGGGCGCTCCATGCTGGTCCGCAAGGCCGACATGCTCAAGATCGAGTGCATCGTGCGCGGCTACCTGTCCGGCTCGGCGTGGAAGGAGTACAAGGCCACGGGCACCATGCACGGCACGCCGCTTCCCGCCGGTCTCCAGGAATCCGACCAGCTGCCCGAGCCGGTGTTCACGCCGTCCACCAAGGCCGACAGCGGCCACGACGAGAACATCACGTTCGAGGAGGCCTGCAAGATCGTGGGCGACGACGTGGCCGAGCAGGCCCGCCGGGTCAGCCTGGACGCCTATGCCAGGGCGGCGGCCTGGACGGCCGAGCGGGGCGTCGTGCTGGCCGACACCAAGTTCGAGCTGGGCTTCATCGACGGCAAGCTGGCCCTGTGCGACGAGGTCCTCACCCCGGACTCGTCCCGTTTCTGGGCGGCCGCCGACTGGCGCCCTGGCGCCACCCCACCATCGCTCGACAAGCAGCCCCTGCGGGACTGGCTCGACGCCTCCGACTGGGACAAGGCACCCCCGCCCCCGCCCCTGCCCCCTGAGGTCGTCACCGCCATGCGCGACCGCTACATCCAGGCCTACGAACGCATCACCGACCGTAGGTTCGACGAGATCATCGGCATACGCCGATGACGCATCGTCCTCACTCGCTTCGCTCCGTTCGGACGAGCTGGCGGTGCTCCGGCCGGCCAGCGGAGCTGGCCGGCCTCCACTCTCATGTTTTCGCCGCCGGTGGCCACCATCCGGGGGGGCCGCCTCTGGCGGCGTCTGCGGCCGGCGGCCCCTGGCGGTCTCCCGTTCCAGTTCCCTCACCTGGTTGGATGGTCTCTTGAGCGCACAGTTCGATGTCCTGGTGGAAGTCTCGCTGCGGCCCGGGATCGCCGATCCGCAGGGATCGACGGTCGAGCGGGCGCTGCCTGCGCTGGGCTTCGACGGGGTCGAGGGCGTGCGGGTGGGCAAGGCCATCCGGTTCAGCATCGAGGCCGGCGACGAGGCGACGGCCCGGAGCCAGGTGGAGGATCTGTGCCACCGGTTCCTCACCAACCCCGTGATCGAGGACAGCCGGGTCGAGGTGACACGGCGGTGAGCGCGCGGGTCGGCGTGGTGCTGTTCCCCGGGTCGAACTGCGAGCACGACGCCATCGAGGCGGTGGAGGCGCTGGGCGGCAAGGCCGACATCGTGTGGCACGGCGCCACGTCCATCCCGGGCGTCGACGCCATCGTGCTCCCGGGCGGATTCGCCCACGGTGACTATCTGCGACCCGGCGCCATCGCCCGGTTCTCGCCGGTCATGGACGCGGTGCGCCGATTCGCCGCTGACGGGGGCCCGGTGGTGGGTATCTGCAATGGTTTCCAGGTGCTCACCGAGGCCGGGCTTCTCCCCGGTGCGCTCCAGAAGAACGCCGGCTTGAAGTTCCTGTGCACGACGGTGGAGGTCAGGGTGGACAGCGCGCGTTCGACGCTTACATCCGCGGCGTCGGTGGGCGACATCCTGCGCATCCCGATCAACCATTTCGAAGGAAATTACACCTGCGATCCGGCCACGCTGGCCCAGCTTCGGGACGACGAATGCGTCGTTCTGCGGTATGTCGACAATCCGAACGGGTCGATCGACGACATCGCCGGCATCTGCAACAAGGCCGGCAATGTGGTGGGCCTCATGCCTCACCCCGAACGCGCTTCGGACCCCTTGCTGGGGTCCGAAGACGGCTTGGTGCTGCTGCGTTCGTTGCTGGCCGGCGGCGTGCGCCGCTGACCGCTGGGCGGATGTCTAGCCGCCGCCCCGGCGGATCTCGGCCCGCTTGAGGACGGCGGCGTCGACGCCGGCTTCCCGCCAGGCGCCGTAGCTGATCCCCTTGCGCTCGCCGTACTCCTTGGCCGCGGCGACGAACTCCTCTTCGAGGGCGCCGATGTCGACCGCTTCAGACTTGGTGGCCAGCTCCTCCGCGAGATTCATGCGCTCCTGGACCAACTGGAGTCGGCTGAGCGGATCAGCGGTCTCGAGCCTCGCTTCGATGTCGGCGAGTCGGCGATTGATCGAGTCAGGGGTCCGCTTGCGGCCACGCTTGGGACGATGAGCCTCGAGGGCCTCGAGATATCGGCGCACAGCCCGACCCTGCTCTCTTCCGAGTGCGAGGGCCTGCTTGTGCTCGTTCGTCATGGGTGATTTCTTCTTCGGACGGGGGGCCATACCCTCAATATTTCACAGTATCCCCGGTTTGACCAAACCGAAAGACCTGTGACACATACCCGCCTTCCCGGCCGTCGCGTAGGGTTGGCGTATGGACGAGGTCGCACGGGCTTTGGGGCTGACGGACGAGGAGACGCGGGCCATCACCGCCATACTGGGCCGGGCGCCGAACCACCTCGAGCTGGCCATGTACGCGGTGATGTGGAGCGAGCACTGCTCCTACAAGTCGTCCCGCATGCACCTGCGCCGGCTTCCCACCGAGGGCCCGCACGTGCTGGTCGGCCCCGGCGAGAACGCGGGCGTCATCGACGCCGGCGACGGCGTCGCCCTGGCCGTGCGTATCGAGAGCCACAACCATCCGTCGGCAGTGGAGCCCTACCAGGGCGCCGCCACCGGCGCCGGCGGCATCCTGCGCGACATCTTCACCATGGGCGCCCGCCCCATCGCTTTGCTCGACCCGTTGCGCTTCGGCCCGCTCGACGAGCCCCGCACCCGTTGGATCTTCGAGGGCGTTGTGAGCGGCATCTCCGGCTACGGCAACTCGGTCGGCGTCCCCACGGTGGGCGGTGAGGTGGTGTTCGACGAGTGCTACGCCGACAATCCCCTCGTCAACGTCATGTGCCTCGGCGTCATGCCGGTGGAACGGCTGGTGCTGGGCGCCGCCACGGGCGTGGGCAACCTGGCCGTGCTCCTCGGCTCCACCACGGGGCGCGACGGCATCGGCGGGGTGAGCGTGCTGGCGTCGGCCGGCTTCGGTGACGCCCAGGCCGACGCCGACAAGCGGCCCAGCGTCCAGGTGGGCGACCCGTTCGAGGAGAAGCGCCTCATCGAGGCGTGCCTCGAGCTGCTCGACGCCCGCCTGGTGGTCGGCATCCAGGACCTCGGTGGAGCGGGCCTCACCTGCGCCACCAGCGAGACCGCCTCACGTGGCGGCGTGGGCATGGACGTCTACATCGACAAGGTCGTGCAGCGCGAGCGGGGGATGGAGCCGTTCGAGGTGATGACCAGCGAGAGCCAGGAGCGCATGCTGGCCATCGTCACGCCCGAGTCGCTGGACCACGTCCTCGAAGTGTGCGGGCGCTGGGAAGTGCGGGCCATGGTGGTGGGCACAGTGGTCGGCGGCGGGCGCCTGCGCATCTTCGACACCAGGGGCGGCGACGTCCTGGCCGACGTGCCCGCCTCGTCGCTGCACGAGGATGCTCCCCTCTACGCCCGCCCCATGGAGAAGCCCACACCGATCGAGCCGGTGGGGGCGCTGGAGGCGCTCGACGCCGGCGCCGAACTGCTCGACATGCTCGTGGACCCCTCGTGGGTCTTCCGCCAGTACGACCACCAGCTGTTCCTCAACACCGTCGAGGCGCCCGGCGCCGACGCCGCCGTGCTCCTGCTGAAGGCGCCCGGGCTGCCGCCCGCCGCCCGGGAGGCCCGCCGCGGCGTCGCCATCTCCACCGACGGCAACAACCGGTGGTGCGCCGTCGACCCCCGGGCCGGCACCGCCCTGCTCGTCGCCGAGTCGGCGCTCAACGTGGCGTGCGCCGGCGCCCGGCCGGCGGCGGTGGTGAACTGCCTCAACTTCGGCAACCCCGAGCACCCCGAGGTCATGTGGCAGCTGTCGGAGGCCATCGACGGGATGGCGGAGGCGTGCACGGCGCTCGGCCTGCCGGTGGTGGGCGGCAACGTCAGCCTCTACAACGAGAGCCGGGGGCGCGACATCGACCCCACCCCGGTGGTCGGCGTGGTGGGCCTGATCGACCGGTTGGTCCGCCGTCCCCCGGGTGTGGCATTGATCGACGGCGGCGCCCTGCTGCTGCTGGGCACGACCGAGCCAGGGCTGGGCGGCTCGCTCTACGCCCTGCGGGCCCACGGCCGCCGGGGTGGCCCCCTGCCGGCCCTCGACCTGCCCGCTCACGCCGCGCTCGTCGAGCTGGTGCGGGGCCTGGCCGCCGACGCCGTCGCGTCGGGGCTGCACGACGTGTCGGAAGGTGGACTGGGCGTGGCCCTGGCCGAGATGGCTGTGCGCTCGGGCGTCGGCTTCGTGGTGGACGGGGCAGGCGCCGGCGGAGCGGCCGAACTGTTCTCCGAGTCGCCGTCCCGCGTCGTCGTGTGCGTTCCGCCCGACCAGGTGGCCGAGGTCGAAGCACGGGCGGCGGCGGCCGGCGTGCCCGTGTGGGCCCTCGGAACGGCCGGCGGCGACCGCCTGGTGGTCGCCGGCATGCTCGACGTGGGGCTGGCCGAGGCGACGGAGGCGTGGCGTACCGCCATCCCCCGCGCCCTCGATGCCGTCGCGGCCACCCACTGACTGTTTCGCCGTCGCAACCGGAGGTTGCTCGGCGAGCTGGTCGTGCTCTGGGCAGCCGGCCGAGCCGGCCGCCCTCCGCCGTCGTTCCTTGCCGCCGACTTCGTCGGCGGTTGCGTCCATCCAGGCAGGCTGCTTCCTGCGGCGAGAGGTGGCCGGCCGCTGGGCATGCTGAACGTCTCCGCCTTCCGAGCAGGTAGTTCTGTCGCAGGCGCTGAGGCGGGGTCAGGCGCCGGGACGGCGGGCTTCCAGGGCGGGGAGGAGGTCGTCGGGGACGTGGAGGTCGCCTCGGCCGACGCCCACCGACAGGTCGGGCTTGTAGGTGCCGTGGTGGTCGGAGCCTCCGGTGACGGCCAGCCCGTTCGCCGTGGCCACGGAGGCCAGGGCCTCCCGTTGCTCGGGGTCGTAGCGCCCGTAGTAGGCCTCCATCCCGCCCAGTCCGAGCTCGGCCAGCTCGGCCAGCGCCGCATGGAGGGCGGCCCGCTTGAGGCCCATGCTCAGGGGGTGGGCGAGCACGGCGACGCCGCCCGACGCCCGGGCCAGCTCGAGCGCGCGGGCCGGCTCGGTGCGCTGCCTGCCGACGTCGCCCAGCATGCCGCGGCCCAGGTGGCGGTCGAAGGCGTCGGCCACGCTGGTGGCCCGGCCCTGGCGCACCAGGATGGCGGCGGCATGGGGCCGGCCCGCCCCTGAGCCGCCCGCCTCGGCCAGCAGCTCCCCGTAGTCGAGGCCGAGGACCTCGGCCATGCGCACGTTGCGCTCGTCCCGCAGGCGCTGCAGCTCGCCCAGCTCGTCCTGGAACGGCCCGTCGCCCGGTTGTACGAAGTACACGAGCAGGTGGAAGCTGCCGAGCGTCCACCGGCACGAGATCTCGCACCCGGGAATGAGGCGCACACCGAGTTCGGCCGCCCGGGCGCCGGCCGCCGCCACGCCGTCGAGGCGGTCGTGGTCGGTGAGGGCGAACGCCTTGCACCCGGCCTCCGCTGCCAGCTCGGCCACCCGCTCCGGCGGGTCGGTGCCGTCGGACACGGTCGAGTGGGTGTGCAGGTCGATCACGGCGCAAGCCACGTTATGTCTGCGCCGGCTGCCGGTCGGACAGCTGTCGGCGGCCGTGTGCGAGACTGGCGACGTGACGGTTGGGCCTCCCGTTTCTGCCGACGCGGGGGAAGACGACCACCCGCGCGAGGCGTGCGGCGTCTTCGGGGTCTACGCCCCCGGCGCCCCTGTCGCCCATCTGACCTACGACGGCCTGCTCATGCTCCAGCACCGGGGCCAGGAGTCGGCCGGCATGGCGGTCAGCGACGGCGACACCATCACCATCGTCAAGGACATGGGCCTCGTCACCAACGTGTTCGACGACCGCACGCTGGCGCCGCTCAAGGGCCACCTGGCCATCGGCCACACCCGCTACTCCACCACCGGCTCCAGCACGTGGCGCAACGCCCAGCCCGTGTACCGGGAGCCGGGCGAGTCGGGCTTCGCCCTCGGCCACAACGGCAACCTCACCAACACCGAGGCCCTGGCGCGGGCGGCCGGGATGCTCCCCGGCACGGTGTCGAGCGACAGCGACCTGGTGGCCGAGCTCATCGCCGCCGCCTTCCCGGCCGACGAGGACGGCCGCAGCGACGGCCGTGACCTGGAGCGGGCCCTGGTGGAGGTGCTGCCCCGTCTCAAAGGCGCCTTCTCGTTCGTGCTGATGGACACCGCCCACGTGATCGGCGTGCGCGACCCCAACGGGTTCCGCCCGCTCTGCCTGGGCAAGACCGACACGGGCTGGGTCCTGGCGTCGGAGACGCCCGCCCTCGACGTCATCGGGGCCCACTTCGTGCGGGAGATCGACCCCGGCGAGATGATCGTGATCGACGCCACGGGCTGGCGTTCCGAGCGCCCCTTCCCGGTCGAGCGGATCGACCCCAAGCTGTGCCTGTTCGAGTTCATCTACATCGCCCGCCCCGACAGCAACCTCTACGGCAAGGAGGTGCACGGCGCCCGCAAGCGCATGGGCGAGCTGCTGGCCGAGCAGGCGCCGGTCGAGGCCGACATGGTGATGGGCGTCCCCCAGTCGGGCGTGCCGGCGGCCGAAGGTTACGCCGAGCGCAGCGGCATCCCGTACGGCCAGGGCCTGGTGAAGAACGCCTACGCCCACCGCACGTTCATCGCCCCCAGCCAGGAGCTGCGCAGCCAGGGCGTCCGCCGCAAGCTCAACCCCCTGAAGCGCAACGTGGCCGGCAAGCGGCTGGTGGTGGTGGACGATTCCATCGTGCGGGGCACCACCCAGCGTGCCATCGCCCGCATGCTGCGCGAAGCGGGGGCCACCGAGGTCCATGTACGCATCACCAGCCCGCCCTACAAGTGGCCGTGCTTCTACGGGGTCGACACGGGCACCCGCTCGGAGCTCCTCGCCGCCAACATGTCGGTGAGCGAGATCCAGGACTACCTGGGTGTCGACTCCCTGGCCTTCCTGAGCCTCGAAGGTCTGGAGAAGGCGGTCGACGCACCGGGTGCCGGCTTCTGCAACGCCTGCCTCACCGGCAGGTATCCCACCGACGTGCCCGTCCACTTCACCAAGGGCATGCTCGAATCCGACGGGGCCGACCCCGGCCCCGACGCCTACGTGGACGACGCCGCCGGCAGCGCGGGTGGCTGAGACGGAGGCGGCGCCGGCCGCCCCCGACGGCGGCGACCGCCAGCGCTCCACCTACGCCGACGCCGGCGTCGACATCGGCGCCGGTGATCGGGCCGTCGAGCGCATCAAGGACCACGTGCGGTCCACCTTCCGCCCCGAGGTCATCGGCGGCATCGGCGGCTTCGGCGGCCTGTTCGCCTTCCCCAAGGACCGCTACCGCGATCCCGTGCTGGTGGGCTCCACCGACGGCGTGGGCACCAAGGCGCTCATCGCCAAGGCCACCGGCCGGTTCCGGACGATCGGCATCGACCTTGTGGCCATGTGCGTCGACGACCTGGCCTGCCTGGGCGCCGAGCCCCTGTTCTTCCTCGACTACATCGCCGTCGGCCGCCTCGACGAGGACCACATCGACCAACTACTGGAGGGCATTGCCAAGGGCTGTCGGGAGGCGAACTGCGCCATCATCGGCGGCGAGATGGCGGCCCACCCCGGCGCCATGGAGCCCGGCGACTTCGACCTGGTGGGCACCGCCGTCGGCGTGGTGGAGCGCGACCGCCTCGTCACCGGCGAGCGGCTGCGGGCGGGCGACGAGCTGATCGGCCTGCCGTCGCCGGGGCTGCGCTCCAACGGCTACTCGCTGGCCCGCAAGGTGCTGCTGGAGCGGGCCGGCCGCAGCCTCGACGAGCCCGCCTGGCACGGCGCCGGCCGCACCCTCGCCGACGAGTTGCTCGAGCCGTCGGTGATCTACTCCCCGGCTGTCGCCGCCCTGCTGGCGGTGGTCGACGTGCGTGCCGTCGCCCATATCACCGGCGGCGGCCTGCCCGGCAACGTGGTGCGGGTGCTGCCCGGCCACCTCGACGCCGTGGTGCGCCAGGATGCCTGGGAGCGGCCGAGGATCTTCGGCGAGATCCAGCAGGCGGGCGACGTGGCCGACGACGAGATGGCCCGGGTGTTCAACCTCGGCATCGGCATGGTGGTGGCGGTGCCGCCCGGCAAGGACCTCTACACCGCCCTCGACGTGCTGCGGGAGAAGGGCCACCGGGCGGTGCGGATCGGCATGGTCACCGCGGGCGAGGGCCGGGTGCACCTGGAAGGCGACCCGAAGTGATAGCCGCTCAGCAGGCGGTTCCCGAGTAAATAGGGTGTCAAAATGACACCCTATTTACTCGAAAGCGGGGGGGGGAGTCAGTAGTCCACGAGCTGGCGGGCGGCGGCGGCGATGTCGTCCACCTGGGGGAGGGTGGCCGCCTCGAGGGTGGGCTCGTAGGCCACGTGGGTGTCCTTGGCGCCCACCCGGCGCACGGGGCCGTCGAGGTCGCGGAACAGCTCGGATGCGGCCCACGCCGCCACCTCGGCGCCGAAGCCACAGGTGACGATGTCCTCGTGCACCACCAGCAGCTTGCCGGTGCGGCGCACCGACTCGGCCACCGTGTCGTGGTCCCACGGGGCGATGGTGCGCAGGTCGACGACGTCGACGGTGCAGCCGTCCTCCGACTCCAGCCGGGCCGCCGCCTGTCGTGACTTCTCCACGGTGGCGCCCCAGGTGACGATGGTGAGGTCGGTGCCCCGGCGCACGTAGGCGGCCCGGCCGAAGGGGATCACATAGCCGGCGGACGGGTACGGGTCGCGGGCGTAGGGCTGGCGCAGCAGGTGCTTGTGCTCGAGGAACAGGACCGGGTCGTTGGAACGGAAGGCGGCCCGTAGGAGGCCGGCCGCGTCACGGGCCCGGGACGGGAAGGCCACCAGCAGCCCGGGCACGTGGGCGAAGATCGACTCGCCGCACTGGGAGTGCCAGATCGCCCCGCCGCTCAGGTAGCCGCCTATGGGCACCCGCAGCACCATGGGGCAGCTGAACGCGCCGTTGGAGCGCCAGCGGATGGTGGCCGCCTCGCTCTTGATCTGCTGCATGGCGGGCCAGATGTAGTCGAAGAACTGGATCTCCGGCGCCGGCCGCAGGCCCCGGATGGCCTGGCCGATGGCCCGGCCCACGATGTTGGCCTCGGACAGGGGCGTGTTGTAGCAGCGGGCCAGGCCGAAGGCGCGTTGGAGGCCGAAGGTGGTGCCGAAGACGCCGCCCTTTCCCTCGACGTTGGCCAGCACCGCCTCCCGGGCGTTGGCCACGTCCTCGCCGAACAGCCGGATGCGCTCGTCGGCCGCCATCTGCTCGTGCAACGTGCGCCGGATGGCCTCGCCGAAGGTGACCTCGTCATTGTGCCCGTCGGTAGCGCCGATCGTCGGGGCGGCGGGGATCGGCGGCAGCGGGTCGGGAATCTCAGGCAGGAGCCAGACGTGGTCCATCACCGTGGTCGGGTCTGGCCGGGGTGCGGCCAGCGCTTCCTTGGCCGCCTGCGCCACCACCAGGCGGGCCTCCGCCCGGATGGCCTCGGCCTGCTCCCCGGTGAGCACCTTGCCCTTCACCAGGCTGCGCTTGAGCAGCAGGATGGGGTCGTGGGAGGCCTCATCGGCCAGCTCCTCGGGCGAGCGGTACTTGCTCTGGGTGTCGGCCGCCGAGTGCGAGTAGGGCCGGGTGACGGTGGCGTGGATCAGGCCCGGCCCGACACCCGCCCGCACGTGGTCGATGGCCTTGGTGGCGGTGCGCCGGGTGGCGAAGTAATCCCGGCCGTCCACGTTGTGGACGTCGAGCCCCCGAAAGCCCCGCACCAGCTCGGAGACCGGTGCCGGCCCCTGCTCGGAGACGGGCACCGAGATGGCGTAGCCGTTGTCGGCCACGAGGAACAGCACCGGCAGGTGGAGGGTGCAGGCGGTGTTGAGGCTCTCCCAGAACTCGCCCTCGGATGTCGCACCCTCGCCCAGGGAGACGTAGGTGAGCTCGTCGCCATGGGCCGTGCAGCCCGGCAGGTCGGGGCGGCGGGAGATGTACCGGGCCGCCTCGGCGCAGCCGACGGCCGGGATGCACTGGCTGCCCGTCGGGCTGGACTGGGTGACCACGTTCTTGTCGGCGAAGCCCCAGTGGCAGGGCATCTGGCGCCCGCCCGAGGCGGGATCGTCGGCCGAGCCCACCGCCTGGAGCAGGATCTCGGTGGGCGTGACGCCGAGGCCGAGCATGAGGGCCCGGTCGCGGTAGTAGGGGAAGAACCAGTCGTAGCCGGGGCGCAGGTTCCGGGCCAGGGCCAGCAGCAGCGACTCATGGCCGGCGCCGGAGATCTGGAAGTACACCCTGCTCTGCTTCTGCAGGCTGATCTCGCGGTCGTCGAGAGCCCGGGAGATGCAGGCCAGGCGGAAGTCCTCCACCAGCTCGCGGTGGGGGATGCCCCGCAGCCGTGGTTCGGGTGGTGGGCCCTGGGCGCTGCGCTGGTCCTCGACGGTGCGGGCCACGGCGTCTACCGACCCCGTACGGGGACGGTGGCCCCGCGGCGGATGAGGCTCACCCGGCCGACCTGCTCGAGGCGGCGCTCAGCCATGCGGTCGGCCGCCGCCACCGTGGTGACGCCCCCGGAGGTCGCCGCCGCCAGCACGGCGGCGGTGGTGTCGAAGATGCGGCGGACCTGGCCGTCGGCCCGGTCGCGGTCGTAGCCCCGCAGCTCCTCGGCCACGTTGATGATGCCGCCCGCGTTCACCACGTAGTCGGGGGCGTAGAGCACACCCGCCTCGGCCAGGAGGTCGGCGCAGCCGGCGTCGAGGAGCTGGTTGTTGGCGCTCCCCACCACCGCTGCGCAGCGCAACTCGGGGATGGTGGCGGGCGTCAAAACGCCGCCGAGGGCACAGGGCGAGAAGATGTCACACTCCAACGCGTGGGCCTTCTCCGGGGGGACGACCGCCACCTCGAAGTCGGTGGCGGCCCGGTCGACGGCGGCGGTGCTGACGTCGCTCACCGTCACCACCGCCCGCTCCTCGACCAGGTGGCGCACCAGGCTGTAGCCCACCTTGCCCACGCCGCTCACCACCACGGACCGGCCCTCGAGGGACGAGCCGCCCCACAAGACGTTGGCCACGGCGCGCATGGCGTAGAGGACCCCGGTGGCGGTGGCGGCGGACGGGTCGCCGGAGCCGCCAAGGGACTGGCTCACGCCCGTCACGAAGGGCGTCTCCCGCAGGATCAGGTCCATGTCGGCCTGCGTGGTGCCGACATCCTCGGCCGTGATGTAGCGGCCGCCCAGGGAATCCACGAAGCGACCGTAGGCGCGGAGCAGGGGCTCGGTCTTGTGCCGGGGATCGCCGATGATGACGGCCTTGCCACCGCCCAGGTCGAGGCCGGCCACGGCGGACTTGTAGGTCATGCCCTTGCTGAGGCGCAGGACGTCCTCGACGGCGGCGTCCTCGGTGGCGTACGGGTGGTAGCGCGTACCACCCAGACCGGGGCCGAGCCGGGTGGAGTGGATGGCGATGACGGCCCGCAGGCCGGTGGGCCGGTCGTGGCAGAACACGACCTGCTCGTAGTCCTCGTCACCGATCCGATCGAAGACGTCCACCGCTTGACGAGCGTACAGCCGGGCTCCGGTCGACCGGAGGGCTAGTCATTTTGGACCCCCGGAAATGACACGATCGCGCCATCGACCTCACTCGGTACGGGCCGTACCTTCCAAGGACATAAGGGACAACGTCCGAAAGGGAACATCCGTGCCTGAGCAGACCCAACCCGATCCCCTCCTCACACCCGCAGAAGTGGCTGCGCTGTTCCGCGTGAACCCCAAGACCGTCACCCGGTGGGCCCGGGCGGGCAAGATCACCGCCATCCGCACCCTCGGTGGCCACCGTCGCTTCCGCGCCTCGGAGATCCGCCGCTCGCTCGAGGAGATGCAGCACCAGGGCCTGTAGGCCCCGGAGGCGCCGCCGGGGCAGTCTCGGCCCGGCGGTCGCCCCCACCTCCCCGGGTGGGACATCCTGTAGGGATGGTGCCCCGATGACGGCCATCGAAGCCGTCACCTTCGACTTCTGGAACACGCTGGTCTACGAGCTGCGCGGCGAGTTGCGCGGCAGACGGCTGGAGGCCTGGTCGGGCCTCCTCGAGGAGGCGGGCTACGCCCTCGAACGGGTCCAGCTGGAAGCCGTGTTCGACGGGGCGTGGAAGGCCTACCTGGCCTCGTGGCACGCCAACGAGCAGTTCCAGGCCGCCCAGGCGGCGGAGCACATCCTCGAGAACCTCGGCTTCACGGTGCCCGACGACGTGCGGGCCACACTGGTGCAGGCCTTCGGCGACGCCGGCGCAGCGGGCGGTGTCGAGCTGCACCTGGCCGACGGTGTCGAGGAGTGCCTGCGCAGCCTCAAGGACGCCGGGATCAAGCTGGGCATCATCTGCGACGTGGGCTTCACGCCCTCGTCCATGCTGCGCGACCACCTCATCCGCCACGGCGTGCTGCCGCTTTTCGACCACTGGTCGTTCTCCGACGAGGTGGGCGCCTACAAACCGTCACCCGTGATCTTCGAGCACGCGATCGAGGGCCTGGGCGGTCCCGTGCCGGAGCGGGTCGCCCACGTGGGCGACATCCGGCGCACCGACGTGGCCGGGGCTCTGGCCATGGGCATGGTGTCCGTCCGCTACACCGGCATCGAGGACGACGACAGCCAGCCTGAGCCGGAGGCCCACCACGTGGTGGACCACTTCGACCGCCTGCCCGCGGTCCTGGGCATCACCCGTCCGTCCTCGCCGCAGTAGCCGGCGCCGCCCTGCCGGTTCGGGCGATACGGTCGGTTGGTCCGATTGGGCAGGAGCGAACGCAGCGGTCGTCGAACCAGGACGAAGGATGCCCGCTGCATCCGGAGCCGCTGGTGGGTGGCGGAGGTGCCGACTGTGGAGCAGGCGCAGGATCTCGACGAAGCGTCGCTCGTGCGCGCCGCCCAAGCGGGCGACGCCGACGCGTTCGCAGTGCTGTTCCGGCGCCACCACGACACCGTGCGGCGGGTGTGCGCCCGCCGGCTGGCCGACGCCGGCGACGCCGACGACGTGGCTCAGGCCGCCTTCGTGCGGGCCTATGAGCGCATCGACCAGTGCGCCGGCGACCGGCGGTTCGGGGCCTGGGTCCAGGTCATCGCCCTGCGACTGTGCGGCGACGTTTGGCGGGCGCGCGCCCGCACCACGCCCGTCGCGGACCCGGTGCCTTGGGTCGGGGCCGCCGGCGGCACCGACAGTTGTAGCGATGCCCTCCTGCGAAAGGAGCGGGCGGCGGCCGTGCGGGGCGCCCTGGCCACGCTGCCCGCCCGCCAGCGCGAGGTGATCGTGGCCCGCTACGTGGAGGGGCGGCGGCCGCGGGACGTGGCGGCCGCCCTCGCCGTGTCGGTCGGCGCCGTCGACTCGCTGCTCCTGAGGGCCCGGCGGCGGCTGGCGCTGGCGTGCCAGGTGGCCGGGGTCGAGCAGGGATCGACCACGACGTCGGTGGCAGCCACCTCGCTGGCCGCCGGGTCGGCCGCCACCCAGTTGCGGCCGCTGGCCCGCCTGGGCGGAGCCGTCTACGGGGTCCTCGAGGCCGTGGGGGCGGCCGTGACGGGTGTCGCCGGGACGGGCCCTGTCGCCCCCACCTTGGCCCAGCGGGCGGCCGGCCTGGTAGGCGCCGGCGCCCTGCTCCTCGCGCCGCTGGCGCCGGGCGCTGAAGTCGTGGCCTCCCCCCCGACCGTCACGCAGGCCTCGGCCGCCGGGCCGGACGCAGGCCGCCCGGCCCAGGTGATCCCCGGGGAGGCGCTGGCGTCGTTGACGCTCCCGGCGGTGTCGATGCCCGACCTCACGCTGCCCCCGGTGCCCTCCCTCGCCCTTCCCGGCCTGGCGCCGGTCCCGGCGGGGACGGGCGCGGCGGTGGGCGCGGTCGCCTCCGGGGCGACGCAGGCCGGGCCCGTACGCGGCACGGCCGACGGCGCCCTGGACGCGCCGGTCGCCGCAGCCGGCCAGGTGGTGCAGACGGTCACCGCCGCGGTGGGCGAGGCCACGGCCACCGTCACCTCGGCAGTCGACGAGGTCACCGGAACGGTCGCCGCCCTGCTGGCCGGCCTGTCGCCGCCGCGGACCCCGGCCGTCCCGTAAATCTTTCGCGAGAATTCGGTTCGTTCAGGCGTTGTGCCGCCATGAACCCCGTTTCCCGGACGTCCGCCGTCAGCGCCTCGATCCTGGCCGCGTCGCTTTTCGCCGCGCTGGCCGCCGCCTTCCTGCCGGGCGCCGCCCAGGCGTCCAACGACCCCCTGTTCGACAAGCAATGGGCGCTCACCCGCATCGGGGCGCCGGCGGCGTGGACAAAAGGCACCGGGGGGAACGTGCGGATCGGCATCGTCGACACCGGCGTCGACCTCACCCACGAGGACCTGGCCGGCCAAGTGGTCGCCTCCACCAACTGCATCGGCTCCAAGGGCGACGCCTCCAAGTGCACGGGCAACGGCCAGGACGACCAGGGCCATGGCACCCACGTGGCCGGCATCGCGGCGGCGGCCAAGGACAACGGAAAGGGCATCGCCGGCGTGGCGCCCGGCGCCCGCCTGGTGGTGGCCAAGGCGCTCGACGCGGCGGGATCCGGCACCACCGAGGACATCAACGCCGGCATCCGCTGGGTCGTCGACCACGGCGCCCGGGTCGTCAGCCTGAGCCTGGGCGGGGATTTCGTCATCGACAGCCTCCTCGGGACGTCGCTCAAGGAGGGCATCCAGTACGCGTGGTCGCGCGGCGCTGTCCCCGTGCTCGCTTCCGGCAATTCCAACCTGCTCGGCCTCGGCCTGCTGGGCAGCGCCCAGTACGGCACCCTGCCCGCCATCGTGGTGGGCGCCACCGGGCCGGACGACCGGGTGGCCGGTTATTCGAGCCCGCTGGGCAACGCCCGCTGGGCTCTGGTGGCGCCGGGCGGGGCGGGCACGGTCGAGGCGGCCAACGTGCTGTCGACCTTCTGGGTGTCCGGCCAGTCCAACCAGTACAAGGCCCTGGCGGGCACGTCGATGGCCACCCCCCACGTGGCCGGCACGGTGGCCCTCCTGCTGGGCCAGGGTCTCACACCGCTGGCCGCGGTCACCCGCATCCTCGCCACCGCCGACAAGGGCATCAGGTGCGGCAGCCTGCTCGGGTCGACGTGCGCCGGCCGCCTGAACGCCGGCGCGGCCACCGGCGCCACGCCCGTCACCACCACGCTGGGGGGTGGCGGCGGCGGCCTCCTGGGGATCCCGATCCTGGGCTTCTGACCCCGGGGCCCGCGGCTGGCCAGCCCGACTAGCCGGCGGCCTCCAGGCGGGAGAGGCCCGACGACACCGACAGCACGTAGACCTCGCCGGAGGCGTCCTCCCCGAAGGAAAGGACGTTCTCGATGGCCGGTCCCAGGGCGACTGATCGCAGGGGCCCCGAGGCTCCCGTGCGCACCAGGGCGCGGAGGCGGCCGTTGCAGTAGTCGGCGAAGACATAGCTTCCCCGCAGGCCCGGCATCTTGGTTCCCCGGTAGACGTAGCCGCCCGTGACGGAGCAGTTGCCGCCGTCGTGGGAGTACTCGTGGACCGGCGCCACCGCTCTTGCGGGCGCCGTGCCCGAGTACTGCCGGGTTCCCTCCAGTCGGTTCCAGCCGTAGTTCTGGCCGCCGCCGGCCGACGCCTCGACGGCGTCGATCTCCTCGACGGCGTCCTGGCCCACGTCGCCGATCCACATGGCGCCCGTCTCCCGGTCGAAGGTGAAGCGCCATGGGTTGCGCAGGCCGTAGGCCCAGATCTCGGGCCGGGCCCCGCTGCGGTCGGCGAACGGGTTGCCCGGGGGAATGGAGTATGGGCGGGCGCCGTCGGGGCTGGGGTTGATGCGCAGGATCTTGCCCAGCAGGGTGTCGAGGCGCTGGCCGTTCCCCTGGGGGTCGCCGCCGCTGCCGCCGTCGCCGAGGCCGATGTAGAGGAATCCGTCCGGACCGAAGACCACCTGTCCGCCGTTGTGGTTGGCGAAGGGCTGCTCGACGGCGAGCAGCTCCCGCCGCGACCCGGCGTCCACCCTGCCGTCGGTGAAGGCGTACTCGACGACCCTGGTGTCGCCCGCCTCGTCGGTGTAGTTCACATAGAGGTGGTCGCCGGCGGGTGAGAAGGCCAGGCCGAGGAGGCCCTGCTCGCCGCCGCTGGATACCTGGCCGGACAGGTCGAGCACCAGGGTGCGGTCGACGGCGCCGTCCCGGAGCGCCTTGACCCTCCCGCCCTTCTCGGCCACGTACATCGCCGCGTCGCCCTTGCGCACGGCGAGGGCCAGCGGCGCATCGAAGTCGGCAATCGTGACGGCCTTCACCGCCGGCGGGTCCCCCGTGGTCGCCGCCGTCGTGGCGGCCGCGCCGGTGGTGGTGGCGGCGTCGCCCGTGCTCGATGGCGGCGACGTCGGGGCGGCGGCGGTGGACCCGGTCGACCCACCCCCGCCGCCGTCACTCCCGCAGGCGGCGGCCAGGGTCAGGAGGGCGGTGACGGCGACAGTGAGGGTCGCGGCGGTGGGGCGGCGGGAGCCGGCGCAGTGGGCCATGGTCCGACGAGGGTACGGCGAGGCACGCCCGTTCGGTTGGCGGTCACCGCCGCGAACATCGCCCGCATGGCGCGCTCGGCCTTCGTCGGGTCCGGGTGTTGCCGCGGCAGGGACACCCTTGCCCCGCACGAGGCCGGGGGACACTGGCACTCCCATGATCGGGCGGCCAGCCCGGTGGTCGACGCCGGCAGGGTGAGTCAACGTTGCATCAGCGGCGTAGGACCTCCCGGGACATCCGAAACGCGGTGCCGTATTCAACGCTGACCTCCCCTAGCGTCATGAAGCCCAGCTTCGTGTAGAAGCCGAGCGTCAGCCCGTTGGCATCGACCTCCACCCGACTTCTGCCGACCGCCAGCACCTGCTTGACGACGTCATCGACAAGTGCCCGCCCGATTCCCCGTCCCGTCCAGTCCGGATCGACGAAGAGATCGACAAGCTCGGCCGTGTTGGCGGAGCAATTGGGCGTGGGCGCCAAGGGGTAGGCAGCCAAGGCTGACCACCATCACCCGCCGGCGGACGGCCCCGGGCGGCGGTGTCGTTCTCGGCGGCTTCAACACCGGTATGCGGTGTTCATCCTTCCGAGAACGACTCGGGCGGGCGCCGCCCGGCCCCGCCGCCTACATTTGCGCGCGTGCGCCCGCAGCGTCGCGCCTGCGTCCTCGCTCTCGGCTTGGTGCCCATCGGCACCGTCGGCGGCCACCTGGTCGGCTACGGCCTGGCCGGTGTGCCGGCGGGCCTCGGCGGCAGCCACGGCCACCTTCGCCCCGCCGTGTGGCTGGCTTCGGTGGCCGCCGTCGCCGCCCTGGGATGGGTGGCAGGCACCAGTGGCGCCCGACACGCCAGCGTGCGCCTGGGTTGGCTGGCGGCCGGCCAGGCCGCGCTGTTCGTCGCCCTCGAGGGCGCGGAGCACGCGGTGGCCGGCAACGGGCTCTCGCACCTGCTGGCCGAGCCCGCGCTGCGTTGGGGGCTCGCCGCCCAGGTGGTCACCGCGGCGGTCCTGGTGCTCGCCGCCGTGGTTGCTCGCCACTCGGGCGACAGGGTGCGCTCGCTGCTGGCGGGCCGGCACGGCCGCCTTCGCCCGCCCGCCACCGCCGTCGCCTCCGCCGCAGTGGCGGCGGTCGTCCGCAGCCTCCTCCTGGCGACGCCCGCCAGTCCCCGGGG
>Ga0136633_1000263_pt1 | contig 40010 bp, 35 predicted proteins | sample AntDrymeUQ832206_2_FD_105494 | JGI IMG/M metagenome (GOLD analysis project Ga0136633, IMG submission 105494) | Polar desert sand microbial communities from Dry Valleys, Antarctica - metaG UQ83 (22.06) | ecosystem: Environmental > Terrestrial > Soil > Desert | place: Antarctica: Dry Valley... | reverse complement strand
CCTCGGCCTCGGCCTGGGGGTCGGGGTCGAGGGCGACGTCGTAGAGGGCGGGCTGCGGTCGGGGCTCGGGCGCCGGCGCCGCTCTGGGCGGCTCCGGCGCCAGCTCCACGGGCAGGTCACCGTCGGGCGCAGCCTTGACCCGCCGGCCGAGAAGGCGCATGTGCAGGGCCAGGAGGAGCAGCACCAGGCCGCCGGCGATCGGTACGAGCGGGCGGCCGGCGTCGATGCTGACCACCGAGCTCGAGCGCCTTCGGTCGCGAGGCGGCACTGCGTCCGCCTCGCCCTCCTCCAACTCCTCGCCCCCAGGTCCGACACCGAACGGCAGGCTGCCCGAGAAGCCGGTGTCGGGCGGCTCCGGCACGGTGATCGTGGGCACGGGAATCGGCTGCGACCGCGAGGACAGGAAGCCGGAGAGGTCGACTCCGGCGGGCGGACCCGGTCGGGCGGTGGTGGTCGGTCCCCCCGCCGGCACGCTCGTGGCCACGGTGGAGTTGAGGGTGGTGGTGGTGGCCACGGCGGGAACGGAGGCCGACACCTTCCGCGAGGCCTCGGAGAAAACCTTGCTGTTCTCCGCGGCCCCCCGACGCACCGCCTTCACCTCGTAGGTGTAGGTGCCGGCGTCGAGGGCCGCAGTGGTCGGGTCGGTAAAGGTGACCTTGGCGCCCCGTTCCGGCTGCGCGACGGTGGCCGTCACGGGCCTGGGGGCTCCCGGGTCGGTGCGGGTGACCTCGTACTGGATCATGTCGGGCTCGGTGTTGCGGGTCCACGAGAGCTCGACGGTGCGCCCCGCCGTGACCTTCGGGGAGTCGAGGACCGGCGTGGCCGCCGGCGCCGCGACCGAGAAGGTCCGCGGCGGGAGGGTGCCGGCGTTCGCCAGCGCAGTGGTTCTGGCCGTCACCTCGACGGTGTACGAGCCGTTCCTCGGGAGGGCGAAGCCGCCGGTGAACTCGCAGGTCCGCACGCCGCTGCAGCCCGGGGAGGTGACCGTCTGCTCACCGATCTTGAGCGTGACGGACTCGAGCGTGCCCAGGGCCAGGCCGAGGGTGGTCTGTGCTTCGGCTCGGCCGCTGACGGTCACGGCCGACGTCTGCAGGGTCGCTCCTTCCGCCGGCCGGACGATCTCCGAATCGGCGAAGGCGGGCGACACCGGGCCGGCCGACAGGACCGTGAGAACGAGCGCAGCGACGACCCCCGAGCGGCGCCCGAGGCCGGATCTCACGCCGCCTTCAGATCCTTCACCCAGGTGGCTCGGACGATCAGACGCTGCGCGGCCGACCCCTTGGGATGGCAGGTGGTGAGGGTGAGGGATCGCTCCCCTGTGGGCTCGATCACGCTCATCTCGCTGGGCGCCACGACAAAGGGCGCCTTGGCGACCTGGTAGACGCAGCCGCCGATGGGTGTGGTGAGCTCGATGGTGTCGCCCGGCTTCAGCTGATCGACGTTGCCGAACGGCCGCCCGTAGGTGGTGCGGTGTCCGGCGATGGAGACATTGCCGCCCTCACAGGGGAGCGGAGTCTGGGGGTAGTGGCCGGCGCCGGCGCGCAGGGCGCTGGGGGTGGTGCCTTCGACGACGACCGTGTCGAGGCCGAGGGCAGGGATCTTGATGCGGGTCAGGCTGTCGCCCGTCTCGACCTTGCGCTCCTTGTACGCCTGCTGGAGCTCGGGACTGGCGATCTGGTTATCGAGCTGCGTCTGGATGCGGTCCTGCCACATGTTCGTGGCGAACGGGTAGCCGACCAGCGCCACCCCCCCGAGCAGCAGCAGGACGGAGAGCCCCGACAGGAGAACCCGAAGCCACCGTTTGGTACGCAGGAGGTCTACGAGCATTCTCTTGCCTTCGTCATGAACAGGGCGAGGTTACTCGGGGGAACTGCGATTACCGGCTCACCCGCTCGTCGATCCGAGCCGGCTGGGCGGCCACGATCCGCCGGCGGATGCCCAGGGCGACGACGAGCATGCCGGCGCCGGCGAGCGGCAGCCAGGGGTCGTTGCCGGTCTTGGCCAGCGTCGGCACCACGGGCTGGATCAGCTGCTGCTGGGTGACCAGGCGGGTCTGACCACCGGCACCGGTCTCGGCGTGGGCCAGCTCGATGGCGATGCCGCCACCGACGCCCTTGAGCAGGTGGATGCTCACCCCGTCGGCGTAGGAGGCCACGGCGCCGGTGTTGGGATCGGTGACCGTGCGGCCGGCGCCCAGGGAGATGGTGGTCTCCAGCGGCGTGCCCGCCAGCAGGGTGAGGGGTGTGCCGAGCTGCACCGGGATCTCGGTGACGGGTACACCCAGCACCGGTAGGGCGAGGCGTACCCGGGCGACGGCGGCGTCGAAGCTGGGGGTGCTCTTGGCCGTGCCCCGGTCGAAGGTGGAGACCGACTTGGCCTGGCCGACGATGATGGAGAGGAGGGGGGCGCCGCCCGTGGTGAGGGCGGGGAGCAGGTCGATCTGGGCGCCGGCGGCGTTGGCGGTGGCCGTGACTGCGTTGGCGGTGGTGACGGCTTGGGCCGTGGACTCGCCGACGGTGATGTCGAGCAGGCCGGTGGCCCGCCGCACCCCGTCGATGAGGCCGTTGAGCAGGGTGGTGACCGGGGTCACGGTGGACGTGGGGGCGAGACCCAGGCCGGCGACCAACGGTGTCAGCAGGCCGCTCACACCCGGGAGGGCGAGGGCGGTGGCCACGGTCTGGTCGACCACGGGTAGGAGCTGGGTGAGGAGCGCCTGGAGCTGCTCGATGGTGGGGTTGAGGGCGTTGAGGGCGGCGAGGTCGACACCGGCGATCGAGCCCTTCCCGAAGGCGGTGGGGGCGCCGTTGTTGGTGTCGACGCGGGACTCGCCGCAGGCCAGCTCCACGGTGAGCAGCCCGGCGACGGGGAGGTTCGCAAGGCACGCCTTCAGCGGCGCCGCACTCTGGTTCGGGGCGTTGACCTCGCTGGTGCTGACGGTGCCGGCGACCAGGGCGACGCCGGCGCCGGACGCCTTGGCCGTCGGTGTGCTGTTGACGAGGGCGCTGGCCTGGCCGATGGTGGCCCGGGTGCCGAACAGGTTGATCTCCAGGCCCCGCGCCGCGGCGGTGGCGATGAAGCTCTCCGGTCGGGTCTCCACGGTTTGAGCGGAGGCTTGGGCGGAGGCCGGCGAGGCCAGGATTCCCGAGATGACCAACCCTGTGAGCGCGATCGCCCCGAGTCGTTGCACCGTACGCATGTCGTCTGAACCCTTCTCCTGCGTGACGTCCTGTGTGCCGCCTGGGCGCGGAGGAGATCACGGCGTTCCCCGGTAAATGCCTTGCACAACTAGCTACCAGAGAAACAGGGTGGGAGTCCAGAGAGCGAACCGGTATTTCTTGCTCTCCAGAGCGGGCTCGTCACGGAGAGTGGGTTTTCATGCCCTGTGGATTACCTTTCGACTCGCATGGTGGCCGAGGCCCGAAGCGTGACGTCCCCGAGGGCGGCGCCCAGCAGCGGGACGCCGGTCGTCGCCCGGTAGGCCACCTCCACCCGCACCCGGCTCCCGACAGCACCCCGACCTGTGCTGGTGACCGTGAGCCGGCCGTCGGCCAGGGTGGAGCTGGCCAGCGCGGCGCGTCTGGGCCCGTCGGGCGCAGGATCGACCGCAGCCTCTCTGACCGCCTCCCGTGCCGCGTGGACCACAAGTATCTGGTCCCGCACGAGAAGGCCGATCTGGACGACGGTCAGGAGGAGCATCATCACGAGTGGGAGGACGAGGGCCAGTTCCACCGATGCCTGGCCCCCGTCCCCCCTTTCCCGTCTCACGTTGGAACGCTCACTTGACCTTGTCGGTGATGGACTTGATGACGGCGTCGAACAGCTTGCCGATGAGGTCGGACTTGGTGGCCCAGGCCACGATGAGCAGGGCGATCGCAGCCGCCCCCAGCAGGACCAGGGCGTACTCGGCCGAGGCCTGCCCCCGCTCGTCACGGGCCGTGCGGCCGGCGAGAGCGGTGAGGTAGATGGACAGATGGACGTAGAGGGCCAGCATCGGGTGCCGCCTCCTTCTTCTCGAGGTGCTCACAGGCGCAGCGACCGGACGGCGCTGGCGATAAGGGGAGCCACGGTGAGCAGCCCGAACGCGGGCAGCGTGCAGCTGACCAAGGGGAAGAGGAGCTTGACGGGCACCTTGCGGGCGGCCTCTTCGGCCCGCCGGCGGCGATCGGCCCGTACTTCGTGCGCCAGCCGCTCGAGGCTGGTCCCCAGGGGGGCGCCATAGCGCTCTGACGCGATCAGCGCAGCCACGAGGGGCCGGGCGGCCTCGCCCGCCCGGTGGGGGATGTCGTCGAGGGCGTCGGCCAGGCGACGGCCGAGATCGGCCTCCTGGCCCGCCCGGGCCAGTTCGGCGCCCAGGGGGCCCGGTGACCGGCGGGCCACAGCCGCCACCGCCAGCCGGACCGTGAGACCTGCGCCCACGGCCAGGACCAGGAGGTCGACCACGTCGGGAAGGTCGATGGCCACGGCGGCGAGATACCGGCGGCGCCGGCGCCGGGCGCCGAGCGCGGGCAGCGCCCAGGCCACGAGGCCGGCCGGGAGCGCGATCGGTGGCATGAGCGGAAGGCAGAACGTGGCGACGATCAGCGCGGTACCCAGACGCCGTGCGCTGTCGGGCCGCACGGGCCGGCCCAGGCGGCGCAGAACGAGGGCCCCCAGGCGTTGGGGCGCAGCGGCCAGGGCGGCGACGACCCCCGGTCCCGCCGACATGGTGGACGGAGGCGCCGGCGGTGACAGGGCCCGGATCCGGGCCGGCGCCGGCCGGTGGCGCCAACCGGCCACCATGACCAGGGCCCACCAGGCTACGAACACGGCGGTCGGGCCGGCGTTCATACCGCCACCTTTGCGAGGTGCTGCATCCAGAGCCATCCCACGGCGTCGAGGACGAGCCCGGCCACGAGGAGGACGAGCCCGCCGGTGGTGTGGAGCAGGAACTGGGAGGTGCGGGGATCGGTGGCGGCGGCGAAGGCCCCGAAGCCGAGAGGCGCCAGCCCGATGACCAGGGCCGAGATCCGAGCCTGCGACGACAGCGCCCGCAACTCGGCGGTGACGGCCAGGCGTTCCCGGACGGTGGCCGCCACTCCGTCGACCGCCCGGGCCTGGGCCCCACCCGTCTCGGCGCCCAGACAGAGGGCAGCGACGCCGAGGCGGACGCCCGGCAGCGGGCGCCGGGCTCCCACGGCCTCGAGGGCGCTGACCAGGCTGGCGCCCTGGGCCGCCTCGGCGGCGGCGCGCGACAGCTCGGAGGACAGCACCCGGCCGGTACCCGCCGCAGCCCCCGCCTCCTCGACCGCCTGGCGGAGCGACGCCCCCGACCGCAACGACCGGGCCACCGCCTCCAGGGCTCCGGGCAGCGCCTGCTCCAGCCGAGCGCCGGCCCGACCCCGGCGGGTGCGAATGACCAGAAGGGGGCCCAGCAGCAGCGCCAGGACGGCGACGCCGCCGAGGCCGGGGCCGCCCAGCATTGCGGCGGCCAGCGGGCCCACGCCGAGGGCGGCGAGCCAGGTGGTCCATGCCACTGCGGCGGGGACGGAAAGGTCGGCCTCGCGCAGGGCTGCGGCCACATGCGCCGGCGGCTCGACGAGCCGGAGGCGACCGGCCGCCCGGCCTCCGATCGGCGCCTCCAGCTCGGCGGGGAACCGACCAGCGACGGTTCTCCGCCGGGACAACCGGTGCGCAGTCCGGGCCGCCGCTCCGGTGAGCACGACTGCCAAGGCGACGAGGAGGGCGGTGGAGCTCATCGGACGGCCGATCGGGTCGGGACCACCAGGCCGCCGGCGTCGGCCACCAGGCGGGTACGGCTGCCACCCTCCAGCGCCCCTGCGCCCTCGACCACCTCGGCCACGGCCACGATCCGCCGGCTCCCATTCGGGAACCGGGCAACCTGGACGACGAGGTCGAGCGCCGCCTCCAGCTGGCTGCGAACGGCCGCCAGCGGCAGTTGGACCTCGCCCATCAGCACCATGGTCTCCAGCCGGCGGAGGGCGTCGTCGGGGCTGTTGGCGTGGCAGGTGGACAGGCTGCCCTCATGGCCGGTGTTCATGGCCTGGAGCATGTCGAGGGCTTCCGGGCCCCGGACCTCGCCGACCACGATCCGGTCCGGGCGCATCCGGAGGGCGTTGCGGACCAGGTCGCGGATCCGGACCTCACCGGCGCCTTCGGCGTTTGCCGGCCGGGCCTCGAGCCGTACGACGTGCTCCCGCGGCAGGTTGAGCTCGGCCGCATCCTCCACGGTGATGACCCGCTCGTGGGGCGGGATGCAGGCGCCCAGGGCGTTGAGCAGCGTGGTCTTGCCCGCCCCCGTCCCGCCGGACACGACCAGGTTGCGACGGGCGGCGACCGCACCGGCCAGCAGCTCGGCCACCGCGGGTGGGGCGAAGTCGGCCAGCGGCACCGCCCGGGTACCGAAACGCCGGACGGTGAGGCACGGGCCGTCGACCGCCAGCGGCGGGACGACGGCGTTGACGCGTGAGCCGTCGGGCAGCCGGGCGTCGACCAGGGGCGACGAACGGTCGACCCGGAGGCCGAGCGGCGCCACGACCTTTTCGATGAGGTGCTCGATGGCCCCGGCGTCGAGCTCGACCGGGACCCGGACGAGGGCCCCCTTCCGCTCGATCCACACCCGGTCCGGTCCGTTGACCATGATCTCGGTGACTTCGGGGTCGGCGAGCAGCGGCTCCAGCGCCCCCAGCCCGCACACGTCGGCCAGCACCCCGGCCACCAGGCGGCGGCGCAGCGACCCGCCAAGGAGCGGCACTTCCTCCTCGACTAGGGCCGCCACCCGCTCCGCCAGCGCGCCGGTGCCGCCCTCGGCCAGCAGCCGGGCGTGGATGCGGGCCTTGGCCGCCGCGAGCGGGGCGGTCACGCCGGCCGTCCTTCGGTGCAGTTCCGGTCGTGAAATCGGCCGTTTGGGGCGAGATCACAACCAGAAATGCACCTGGGCGTGCTCATGCCGCGGCCCGGGTGGAGCCGGTGAGCGGGCGGAGGGCCCGCTCGAGCGGCCGGGGGATGCGCCGGGCGAGCAGGCCGGCGTCGACGGCCCGGGCCACCGCCTCCTCGACCGGGATCTCGGCCCGAACCGGGACGCCGAGCACGTCTTCGACGTCACGCCGGCCCAGCGACCGGCCCATCTCGGTGATGAGGACGACGCCCGACGGCCGCACCGGCGCAGCCAGGGCCCGGCGCAGGCCCAGATAGCACGGCCGGAGGACCAGCAGGGATAGCTCGGCCCCGGAGGCGAGGGCCAGCCCGACGCCGTCGGAGGCCCGCCCGCAGTCGGCCACCACCGGCCGTGGGTCGGCGGACAACGCCTCCAGCAGGGCCTCGGCCCGGCCCGGCCCGGGCCGGAAGTCGGGCGGCGGACGCCACGCCAGCAGGCGCAGGCCCGAGGCCGCTTCCACCTCCAGACGGCCCAGGGCCCCGGCGCCCACATCGGGACCGGCGGACAGCCACTCGGCCAGCCCGGGCCCGGTGGGCTCGGCCACGCCGAAGACGGCGGCCGCGTCACCGGACAGGTCGGCGAGCACGGCGCCGCCCGGCCCGCCGTGGACGGACGCCGATCGGGCGAGCACTGCAGCCAGGCCGCAGGCGGTCACCGTGGTGCCGCTGCCCCCTTTGGGCGACCAGCAGGCAATAAGCATCGAGCCCTCCCCGGGCGCGCACAACAGAGCTCCGGGGAAGAGTCAACCAGCAAACTATCGGTTCGGCCGCCGCCCGGCAAGCCCCAATGTGGAAGGGCGGGCCAGTGAGCGACGGCGGGCGTAACTAGGCGGAGCGCACCTTCTTGGCCGCAACCACACCGAGGGCAACGAGCATGACAAGCAGGATCAGCTTCTTCATGACCGCCAGCCTACCGGGTCGTCCCCGCCGCCGGCGGGGACGTGCTAGCAGGAACCAGTGGCGGAGGTGGACGGGAATCGAACCCGCCGGACGGGGATCGCCCGTCCCACCCGCTTTGAAGGCGGGGGAGCCCACCAGGTGCCCGGACACCTCCACGACCGACCCTAGACGCCGAACGAGAGGTGTGGATGTCCACAGGATTGGAGAGGTCTGTGGCAGGCGCTCCAGACTGCGGGCGTTTAGGCGGAAGATGCAGGCTCAGAATCGAGCCGGGGAGAGCAGGGGACGATGCTGTCGGCGACCGAGACCAGGTTCCGCCACCGCGCTGACGGCGGCTATCTGCCCCCGTCGACCGGTTCATCGGCGTGGGAGGACCCGGTCCTTCGCGGCTTGGCCTCGTTGGCCGTCGCCAGCCTCCTCGTGCCCGTACTCGTGGTCGGCATCCTCGCCGTCTCCCTCCTGACGATGCCGTTCTCCGGCTCCCTGCCCGCGGAGCGCCCGTCGATCGAGTCCCGCATCACCCGGGTCTTCGACAGTACGGGCGCCGAGATCGCCAACTACCGGCGCTTCGAGACCAGCCTGCCGGTGGCCCGGGGCGACATTCCGCCTGTCCTGGTCGACGCCGTCCTCGCCATGGAGGACCAGCGCTTCTACGAGCACAGGGGCGTCGACTCCCGGGGCATCTTCCGGGCGCTGTGGGCCGACATCAAGGGCGGCGGCTACGTCGAAGGCGGTTCGACCATCACCCAGCAGTACGTCCGCCTGCTCTACACGGGCGACGAGCGGACCGCAGGTCGCAAGCTTCGCGAGGCGGTCCTGGCCGGTCGGGTCGAGAAGAAGCTCAGCAAGGACGAGATCCTCTACGGCTACCTGTCTCGCGCCTACTTCGGCAGCGGGGCCTACGGCGTCGCCGCTGCGGCCGAGACCTACTTCGGCAAGGCGGTGCGCGACGTCTCCCTCACCGAGGCGGCCATGCTCGCCGGCCTGCTGTCGGCGCCGAGCCTGTACGACCCCCGCACAAGTCCCGTCGAGGCCGAGTTTCAGCGCCAGCGGACCATCGGGAAGATGGCGGACCAGGGCAAGATCACCCCCGCGGAGTACGCCGCCGCCCTGCCCATGCGGGTGACCCTGGCCGACAACATCCCCAAGACGGGCGCCCCCCCGGCCACCGTGGTGCTGCCGGCCCGGCAGTTGCCGACCAAGTACCCCTGGTTCAGCGACTACGTGCGGGGCTACCTCATCACCAAGTACGGGGACGACCTCGTGTACTCCGGCGGCCTCCGGGTCGAGACGACGCTCGACCCCGTTATGCAGGCCAAGGCCGACGCCTCGGTGTTCGAGGCCCTGAAGGGCACCCAGGCGCCGCTCGACATGGCGCTGGCGAGCGTCGACCCGAGGACCGGGTTCGTCAAGGCGCTCGTCGGCGGTCGCGACTTCAACCGTTCCCAGGTCAACCTGACCCTGGGCAACTGCCCGGCCCGCCCGTCGGCCGCCCAGCTCGCCCGGAACGCCGACTCCGACCGGGTGAAGAACGACGGGCCGGTCTGCGTGTCCGGGGGCGGCACCGGCCGCCAGCCCGGCTCCGCCTTCAAGCCCTTCACCCTGGCCGAGGCCCTCGAGGACGGCATGAGCCTCGAAAAGACCTACCGCGGCCCCGGCACGTACACCTACCCCCGCTGCACGTCCAAGACCGGCGGCTGCACCGTGAGCAACGTCGAGAGCGGCAGCTTCGGCACCATCGACCTTCGCCAGGCCACCGCCAGTTCGGTCAACACGGTGTACGCCCAGCTGGTCCAGGACGTCGGCGTGAAGGACACGGCCGAGATGGCCAACCGGCTCGGCGTCACCACGATCAACCCCGAGGGGAGGCTGAACGACAAGGAGGACTACGGCCCCAGCCTCACGCTGGGCGTAGCCGAGGTGTCGCCGCTCGACATGGCTGCCGCCTACGGGGTGTTCGCAGCCCGCGGCAAGCAGTTCGCAGCCACACCGGTGCTGCGGGTGACGGGCCCCGACGGGAAGGTCCTGGAGGACAACCGGTCCCGGAACGGAACCCGCGTCCTCAACGAGACGATCGCCGACCAGATGAACGAGGTGCTGAAGGGCGTCGTCGTGAACGGCACGGCCAAGGCGGCCGACATCGGCCGGCCCAACGGCACGGCGGGCAAGACGGGCACCAGCGAGAACTTCAGCGATGCCTGGTTCGTCGGCTACACCCCCGAGTTGTCGACGTCGATCTGGATGGGCTTCACCGACTCGCAGCGGCCCCTCGTCAACATCAAGGGCCTCCCCCGCGTCTACGGCGGCACGCTGCCCGCCAAAACCTGGCACGACTACACGGCCTCCGCCCTCGAGGGCAAGCCGGCGACGGACTTCGCCAAGCCCGCAGCGCCGGCGCCCCCGCCGGCGCCGGAGGGCCCGCCCCGGTCGATCGCGCCGCCGACGGCCCCGGTGTTCGAGCCAAACCCCCGCCCCTCCGGCCCGCCCACGACTCTGCCCGACTACTTCGTGCCAGCCCCCAACACGTCCGCTCCTGGCGACGCTCCGCCCGGTACCCCCTTCTTCCCGCCGCCGGTGGAGGTGCAGCCTCCACCGACAGTTGCCCCTAGGCCGGGTCTCCTGCCGGGGCTGTTCCGGCCATGATGATCGTGCTCATCGTCATCCCGGCGTTGATCGTCGCCGTGGCCGTCGTGGTGGTCCTCGACCGTCTCGGCGTTCTCCCTCGGCTCGACGGCGGGCCCTCGATACCTTCGGGCGGCTTCCTTGAAAGCGTCCCACGGGGTGCGCTGTTCGGCGGGGGCGCCCTTATGGCCCTCTGGATCCTGGCCTGGATGATCTTCCTGATCGTCGGCCTGGTCGCCCTCGCCGGGTAGCGGGCGCGACGAACAACGGGTGCCCGCCGGCACCCGTCAGAAGGGCAGTGGCTAGACGGCCAGCAGGTCGCGGGCGCCGGTGTCGGAGCTGGGGTGACGCAGCTTCGACATGGCCCGGGCCTCGATCTGGCGGATGCGCTCCCGGGTCAGGTTGAAGTGCTCCCCGACCTCCTCGAGCGTGCGGGGCTCGCCCCGGTCGAGGCCGAAGCGCAAGCGCAGGATCTCCCGCTCGCGCTCGTCGAGGGGGCCCAGCAGCTTGCTGATCTCCTCGGGCAGGAGGGCGGTGGCGGCCACCTCGAAGGGCGACTCCGCCGACCGGTCCTCGACCACGTCGCCGAGCTCGGCGTCGCCGTCCTCACGCAGGGGCTCAGAGAGCGACAGGGGCTCGGCCGCGAAGCGCAGGGCCTCGGTGACCTTGTCCTCGGGCATCTCGACCTCGGCTGAGAGCTCGGAGAGCGTGGCCGGACGGCCCAGCTTGAGCTCCAGGCGGGCCCGGGCCTTCTGCAGCCGGGCGAGCGTGTCGCCGGCGTGGACCGGGAGGCGGATGGTGCGGCCGGTGTTGGCGATGCCGCGCGTGATGGCCTGGCGGATCCACCACGTGGCGTAGGTGGAGAACTTGAAGCCCTTGCGCCAGTCGAACTTCTCGACGGCATGCATGAGGCCCAGGTTCCCTTCCTGGATCAGGTCGAGCAGGGGCAGGCCGGAAGCCTGGTACTTCTTGGCGATCGACACGACCAGGCGCAGGTTGGACTGGACGAACGTGCGCTGGGCGCTGACGCCCTCGGCGTTGATCCGGCGCAGCTCGCGGCGGCGGGCCTGGGGCACGCTGGTGCCCTCCTTCTCGAGGTGCAGGCGCGCCTCGTTGCCGGCCTCGATGGCCTTCGCCAAGCGGACCTCGTCGTCCTTGGTGAGCAGGGGGTACTGCCCGATGTCCGTGAGGTACAGCCGGACGAGATCTTCCTCATCCCGCTCGACGCGCTCCTTGGCCAATTTGAGTGCTTCTTCCTTCAGGGGTGGCTAGCGGCGGCTAGCTCGGCGTGTACGTCCGACTGCTTGGACGGTGGTGAGACCGGCACAATGACAACGCCGTAGGAGCCGCGGGAATTCCGCACAGACTCGAACCGGCGCAAAAACTGTCTTTCCCCATCCTACCTGGCAGGTCAACCCCGGCAGACGCAGCGATCATCTCGCACCATCCTACTATCCTGTGTAGTGGTTCGTGATCGGAAGCCGGCGATCCTTGCCGAATGCTTTCGGGGTGACCCGTACCCCGGGTGGGGCCTGCCGACGCTTGTACTCGGCTCTGTCGACCAGGGTCACGATCCGCCGCACCAGATCGGGGTCGAACCCGGCGGCCACCAGGTCGCCGGCGGTGGCGTCGCCCTCGACGTAGGCCAGCAGGATGGGGTCGAGCTCCTCGTACGGCGGTAGCGACTGGTCGTCGCGCTGGTCGGCCCGCAGCTCGGCCGACGGGGGCTTGGTCATCACGTCGGGCGGAATGGGGTCTGTCTCGCCCGCGGCCCGGGCCCGCTCGTTGCGGTTCCGGCAGAGCTCGTAGACCAGGAGCTTGGAGACGTCTTTGATCACAGCGAAGCCGCCGGCCAGGTCGCCGTAGAGGGTGGAGAACCCGGCGGCCATCTCGCTCTTGTTGCCGGTGGCCAGGACCAGCCAGCCGAACTTGTTCGACAGGGCCATGAGCGTGGTCCCCCGCACCCGGGCCTGGATGTTCTCCTCGGTGAGGTCCTCCTCGACGCCGGCGAACGACGGGCCCAGCATCTCGATGAAGGCGGCGTGGGCGGGCTCGATGGCGATGGTACGGGCCTCGATGCCCAGGGCGTCGGCCAGCAGCTTGGCGTCGGACAACGACCCTTCGCTGGAGAACCGCGAGGGCATGCACACCCCGTGGACGTGGTCCGGGCCGAGGGCGTCGACCGCCACGGCGGCGACGAGGGAGGAGTCCACCCCACCCGAGAGGCCGATCACCGCGTCGGTGAACCCGTTCTTGCGGGCGTAGTCGCCCGTGCCGAGGACCAGGGCCTCGTAGACCTCCTCCACCGGCGACAGGGCAGGGGTGACCTCCGGCTGGCACGGCGAGTCCTGGTGCCGGGCCTCGGCCGAGACGGGGACTTCCGGCAGCGGCGGGGCGGTGGCCCGTCCCCGGGGGTCGAGCAGGCGCTTGCGGAACACCGGGCGGATCTCGATGTCGGTGATGAGGTCGGCGGGCTTGAACTGCGGGCCCCGGGCGACGACCCGGCCGTCGGCGTCGAGCACGAGGGAGGCGCCGTCGAAGACCAGCTCGTCCTGCCCGCCCAGGAGGTTGACGTAGACCAAGGCGCACGAGGCGTCGGCCGCCCGGGTGGCCAGCATGCGCTCGCGCTCGGCCAGCCGGCCCGAGTAGTAGGGCGACGCGTTCAGGTTGACGATGAGCTCGGCGCCGCCGGCCGCCTGGTCGGCGATGGGTCCGTCGGGCGACCACGAGTCCTCGCAGATGGACACGCCGACCTTCACCCCGCCCACCACGAACAGCTGCGGGTCACCGGTACCCGGAGCGAAGTACCGCTGCTCGTCGAACACCGAGTAGTTCGGCAGGATGCGCTTGCGGTAGACGCCCTTCACCTCGCCGCCGGCGCACACCGCAGCCGCGTTGTAGAGGTCGCGGCCGGCGTCGACGAAGCCCACCACCGCCGCGCACCGGCCGGTGCGGGCGGCCAGCTTGTCCAGGGCGGCCCGGTTGTCGGCCACGAACGCGGGCTTGAGCAACAGGTCCTCGGGCGGGTAGCCAGTGATGGCCAGCTCGGGGAACACGGCAAGGTCGCAGCCGGCGGCGTCGGCCCGGTCGAGGGCGGCGAGGATGACGTCCACGTTGCCGTCGAGGTCGCCGACGACGTTGTTGATCTGGCAGGCGGCGACGCGCAGTCGGAGCACTCGCGGATCCTAATGACCGGCTGGAAGACTGCCGAGATGTCCTTGCAGGCCGCGGTCGAGCGCTCGGCGGCGCCGCCTGCGGTCCGCCTGGCCCTCGACCGGCTGACCGAGGCCCACCCTGATCTCGCGGGCCGGTTGGAGGACGACCCCCGTCTGCGGGACGCCGTCGTGGCCGTCACCGCAGCCAGCCGGTCGCTGACCGAGCTGCTGATGGCGGAGGACGAGGCGATCACGGTTCTGGCCGATCTCGACCGCCGCCCCCGACGGGGCGACGACCTGCGCCGGTGGAAGCGGCTCGAGCTGCTGCGCATCGCGGCCCGGGACCTGCTCGGCGTCGACGAGCTGCCCGCCGTCGGCGCGGCACTGGCGGAGATGGCCACCGAGGTGCTGGACGCGTCGGTGGCCGCCGCCGGACCGGCGGCCGAAGGGCTGGCGGTCATCGGCATGGGCAAGCTGGGTGGCGCCGAGCTCAACTACTCGAGCGACGTCGACATCCTCTTCGTCGGAGAGGACGACCGAGCGGCACGGGCGGTCCTCGACGTGGCCCGCACGTGCTTCCGGGTCGACGTCGACCTGCGCCCCGAGGGCCGCGACGGGCCCCTGGTGCGCTCCCTTGCGTCCTACGAGGCCTACTGGGACCGGTGGGCGCAGACGTGGGAGTTCCAGGCTCTCCTCAAGGCCCGGCCCGCAGCCGGCGACCTGGAGCTCGGCGAGCGGTTCCACGCTGCAGCCCAGCGCCGGCTGTGGGACCGGCCGTTCACCGCCGAGGACCTACGGGCTGTCCGGGCCATGAAGGCCCGGGCCGAGGTCGAGCTGGCCCGCAAGCGGCTGACCGACCGGGAGGTCAAGCGGGGCCGGGGCGGCATCCGTGACATCGAGTTCGCCGTCCAGCTCCTCCAGCTCGTGCACGGTCGCCACGATCCCGCGCTGCGCTCGCCCACCACCCTCGACGCCCTCGCCGAGCTCGGCGCCGGCGGCTACGTCGACGCCGCCGACGCCCGGTCGCTCGACTACGCCTACCGGCTGCTGCGCACCGTCGAGCACCGCCTGCAGCTGGTGGCCGAGCAACAGGTCCATACCCTGCCCACCAGCGGCGAGGCCATGGACCGTCTGGCCCGGGTCATCGGATACCGCGACACGGCCGAGGCCGGCGCCGGCGCGTTGCTGGCCGGCTACCTCACCCGCCAGCAGGCCACGGTGCGAGCCATCCACGAGCACGTCTTCTTCCGGCCGTTGCTTGATCAGCTGACCCATACGGAGGCCACACCACTGCTGCCTGACGAGGCTGTGGTCGCCCGCCTGGAGGCGTTCGGCTTCACCGACGCCCAGCGGACCCGGCAGGCGCTGCGGGAGCTCACCCGGGGCCTGACCCGCTCCTCCCGGCTGATGCAGCAACTGCTGCCGCTGCTGCTGGGCTGGCTGTCAGAGTCGCCCGACCCCGACCTGGGCCTGCTCGGCCTGCGCATCCTCACGACGGGCGACCAGCAGGCCACCGAGCTTGCCGTCGCCTTCCGGGAGTCGCCCGAGGCGGCCCGTCGCCTGTGCCTGCTGCTCGGCACGGGCCGGATGTTCGTCGACACCCTCGAGCACCAGCCCGACATGATCCCCTTCCTGGGCCACCCCGACGGCCTGGGGCCCCGCCCCCAAGGCGCCCTGCTGGCCGGCAGCGCCAACGCCCTGGCGTGGCGGGAGCACACCGAGGATCGCCAGCTCGCCCTGCTGCGCTACAAGCGGCGGGAGGAGCTGCGGGTGGCAGCGGCCGACGTGCTCGACCTGGCGGCCGCCACAGGCGAGGAGCAGGTGGTCGTCACCGCCGGCCAGCTGACGGCCCTCGCCGAGGCCTGCGTCTCGGCTGCACTCGACGCGCTGAAGCCGCAGGTGCCGTTCGCGGTGATCGCCGTGGGGCGCTTCGGTGGCGCCGAGCTCTCCTATGCCAGCGACCTCGACCTCCTCTTCGTCTACGACGGCTCGACGCCGGCCGACTTCACGGTGGCCGAGCGCCTCGGGGAGAACCTGGTCCGTTTCCTGGCCGGCACCACCCCGCCGATGCGCGTCTACCCAGTCGACCTCGCCCTTCGCCCGGAGGGGAAGGACGGCCCGCTCGCCCGCAGCCTCGACGGCTATGCCGCCTATTACGCCCGCTGGGCGCAGACCTGGGAGCGCCAGGCGCTGGTGCGCGCCCGACCGGTCGCGGGCGACGCTGGCGTGGCGCAGCGCTTCATGGACATCGTGGAGCCCCACGTCTGGCGCGACGAGTTGCCGGACGACGACGTACGGGAGATCCGGCGCATGAAGGCCCGCATCGAGCGGGAGCGGTTGCCCGCCGGCGACGACCCGCAGTTCCACCTCAAGCTGGGCCGGGGCTCGCTGTCCGACGTCGAGTTCTGCGCCCAACTCCTGCAGCTGCAGCACGGTGTCCGGTCGACAGGCACCATGGCCGCCCTCGACGGACTCGAGGTGGCCGGCGCCCTGTCGCCCGACGACCGGGCCGTGCTGGCCGACGCCTACCGCTTCTGCGAGCGGACCCGGAACCGCCTGTTCCTCGTCCGCGGCTCGCCGGGCGACGCCCTGCCCAGCCGCCCCGAGCAGCTCACCCGCCTCGCCCGCTCGCTGGGCACCGGCCCCCACGACCTGCGGGAGCAGTACCGACGGACCACCCGCCGGTGCCGGGCCGTCGTCGAACGCCTCTTCTACAGCAAGGTGTGAGTGCCGACAGCCTCAGGGGAGCGGTCATCGGCAGCGACCAGGTGCTCTCGGTGGGGCTTGCCGTGCTGCTCGGCCTCGGCATCGCCGTGGACGACGACTACGACACGACTACGACCGAAGGTAGGTGAGCACGGCGAGGACCCGGCGGTTGTCGTCGGCGGCCTCGGCGAGATCCAGCTTGAGGAAGATGCTCCGGACGTGGGATTTCCACCGTCTTGATGGTGAAGGAGAGTCGGTCGCTGATGGCCTGGTTCGAGCGCCCTTCGGCGATGAACCCGAGCACTTCCCGCTAGCGCGGGGTGAGGCGGGACAGGGGGGTTCGGCTGCTAGCGGGGCCGGGTGACGGGCGACCACACCGAACCCTCCTTCGGTGAGGACGCGTGCGAGGCCCTCGCGGAACAGCACCGAGTCGTCAGCGATGACTACTCGCATGGCAGGCGGGCGACGATGCGCGTGCCCCGCCCCGGCGGGCTGTCGACGGTGAGCTCGCCCCCGAGGGCGGCGACGCGGTCGGCCAGCCCAACGAGACCCGAACCGTTGTGTGGATTGGCGCCGCCCACGCCGTCGTCGGAGACCTCCACCACGAGATCGCCGTTGAGCCTGGTCGCGCTGATGCGCACGGCCGACGGATGGGCGTGCCTGGTCGAGTTCACGATCGCCTCCGACACGACGTAGTACGCAGTGGCCTCGATGGGGGCCGGGAGCCGGTCGGTGTACGACCTGACCACCGTGGTCGGAACCATCGACTTCTCCGCCAGCGAGGTCAGAGCTGCCCCGAGACCCTCCTCGCTGAGGATCGACGGATGGATGCCCCGAGCCAGCTCCCTCAGCTCGGCCAACGCCAGATCGAGATGACGGGCGACGTCCTCCAGGTCGGCGGCCAGCCGGGCGTCGTCACGGGCTGCTTCTCCGGCCAACACCACGCCGACGGCGAGCGACGCGGTCAGGAGCCGCTGCTGGGCGCCGTCGTGGAGGTTCCGCTCGATGCGATGCCGTTCCTCGTCCTGCGCGGTCACGATGCGACGTGAGGTGTCGGTGATCCGGGCCTCCTGGGCCCGTGACTCGTCGTTCATTCTCGCCAGCGAGTTCCCGAGCTTGGCGATCTCGTCGCGGCCACGCACGTCGAACGTCACCTCGCGGTCACCGCCGGCGATCAGCGTGGCTGTGTGGGCGAGGCGGACGAGGGGCCGGATGAGGCTCCGGAAGAGAAGCCATCCCAGCAGGAGGGCGACGGCGGCGAGCACGACCGAGGTCATGATCCGGCTCCGGGCGAGGGACCGGTCCAGGGAGGATGCCGGGTCGGCGAGCGCAACGCCGAGGGCACCGGTCGGTGTCCCGTCGGCGCCGCGGTCGATCGGGGCGTACACGACCAGCGTCCTGACGCCCCCGACCTCCACGACCGTCGGGGAGGTGGGGAGCCCGGGCCCGTCAGCACCGACCCCGGGCGGAAGCTCCGGTCGTTCGTGCAGGGTGGTACCTGCCACCGTTCCTCCTGCAACGAGCACGATCTCACCCAGGTCACCGATCTGGGTCCGCAGCCTGTACGCAAAAGCGTCGCCGAACGCATACCCGCCGGCGAGGATGAGGCGATCGGCGGTCCTCCCGATGCCGGCCGCCACGGTTTGCACGTAGGTTCCGTCGGTGGCAGCCAAGAGGTGGCTGTTCACGTCGAACGCCTCGAAGGCGGCGGCGAGCGGAGTGTCACGCAGGGAGACGGTGCCGGCCGAGGGCACCGGTCGTCGCCCGGTGGTGTCCATCCCCTCCATCAGGTCCAGGTGCCGTTCGCGGTGGGAGATGCTCAGCTCGGCATCGAGCTCCGCCCGTCGAGCCGGATCGGTGAGGTTCCGGGTCGTCACCTCGAATGCCAGATTGCGGACGAGAGCGTCGAGCGCCCTCTCCTGGGCCAGGTAGGCCTGGGTCAGGATGGTCAGGTGGCTCCGGGCCAGTCGGTCCGACTGTCGGTCGAGCGCGCCACGGGTGAGTCGCGTCTCGAACACGTTCGTGGCCACGCTGGCGATCCCCAGGCACAGCGCGAGAGTCCCCAGGATCTTGGCGAGCAGCGGGAACTCACCCCTGCCGGGCATCGCCGCACCGCACCTCACCTCAGTTTGGTACCGACGCCCGCGCCGCCGCTTGCGCGTCCCGTAACGCCGACGCGGGGTCCTTCGCCCCGCTGAGCGCGTCCCGGATCGCCTCACCGAACGCCTGGCGGGCCACGGCGAACGCCTCGAGCTTGTACACATGGGCGGACTCGAGCTGGGTCAGTACTGTCCGGTGCTCCGCGCCTTCGAAGAACGGATCGCCGTACACGCGGGGGCGGACCGGCAGGCGATTCTCCTCCTTGGCGAACCGTAGGGCGAACGGGTCCGACGTGATGTGCCGCATGAACTCGAAGCCGACTTTCCGTTCCGCAGCGCCCGCAGGGATGAACAGGCTGCTGCCGCCCATCGAGGACCCGGCGGTCACGCCCTGCATGCCCTTGGGCAACACGGCGATCCTCACGTCGTCTCCTGCGCCGCTCTTCCGGAGCGTGACCAGGTCGTTGGAGCCGCTGGTGTACATCGAAGCCGCTCCGGACCGCAGGAGCGAGAATGGCATCGCCGGCGAAGGCGCCCAGGGAGGGGTGGAAGGCAAGGCCCTTCTCGATCAATCCCCGCAGGAAACGGAGTGTCTCGACGTTCGCGTTGGAGTCGATGGTGAAGTGCGGCTTGTCGTTCGTTCCCACGTCGACCACCTCGCCGCCGTTGGCACTGATCCAGCCGAATGTCCGCCAGGTGCTGTCGACAGCACCAGGGCTCTGCGGGTGCCGTCCGGTGTGGAAAGGGCCTGGGCCGCCCGCTCCATATCGCCGAAGGTCCGCCATGTGTCCGGCGGCGCCAGGTTGGCAGCAGCGAACTTCCGGGCGTTGTAATAGAGCACGAGGGCATTGGTGTCGAGCGGGTGGCCGTAGTGGCGCCCACCCCACATGACGTCCTCCACCGCTCCCGGCAGGAACTCGGAGTCGTTGAGGCCGGAAGCCTTCCAGAGGTCGTCCACCGGTTGGGCCAGCCCACGTGAAGCGGCGGCGAACGCATGGCCCTGGACCACATCGGGCGGCGTCCCCTGCTTGATCAGGGCGTCCACGGTCCCCAGCACATCACCGGCCGCCAGCTTGTCGATCTGGACCCGGACGCCAGGGTGCTGTTGCTCGAAGGAGCGCACGCCGTCGACGAAGGGCTTCGTGTCCGCCCAATCGTCGGACATCAGCACGCGGAGATGCGTCGGCGCCGCTTCCTGTTCCGACGCGGGGTCCGTGGCCCCGTTGCAAGCGGTGCTGAGGAGGGCCAGGACAACGACGACGCACAGAGAGGAGAAGCGCAGCCCGAGCGTGCCGTGGGGTCGAGATTCCGCCATGGCGGCATGGTCGCATTGCGCAGGTTCTGCTGTCGCCCGGGTTAACCCTGACCGCCGACCAGCGGAAGATCAGGGGTACCCATGATGACGCGCTGACCGCCGGCTTCCTAGTTTCCGTATGCAGACAAGGACTGTTTCGGGGAAAGGGAGATTCGGGACATGCGAGTACGACGGCGGGGCCTCTTCGGAGGCGGTTTCCTCGCACCGCGAGGCGGCCATCAGCGAGGGCCGCGTCGACACCGTGCTGGCGACGTATCCGATCACCGACGCCCGAAAGCAGCAGGTCGACTTCGCCGGCCCCTACTTCATGGCCGGGCGGGACCTCATGGTCAAGACGGGGGACACCGCCATCAAGGGCATCTCTGACCTCAACGGGAGGAAGGTCTGTCTCACCCGCACCAATCCGTTCACGGAACCGAACGTCAAATCCAAGGCACCGCAGGCTGAGATCCTCGTGATGACGGCGACCGCGCAGTGCAGCGAGGCCTTGGCCGCCGGCCGAGTCGATGCGGTGGCCTCCGCCAACGCAATCTTGCTCGCGCAGCTCGAGAAGGCCTACGCCGGCGGCCAGTGGGCGTCCGCCTACGCCGCCACCCTCGGCAAGTTCGGCTGGAAGGCGCCGACCCCTCCACCGGTCGACCGCTATCTCACCGCTGCGGCGACGACCACCACAAGCCGGCCGTAGCCGGTTCTCGTGATTGTGGCGAGGTATCGCAACGGCCGCGCCGAGGCTCTCAGTGGTGACGCCTCACGAAGGAGAACAGCAGATGCGAACACGACGAGGAAGCCTCTACGGAGGCGGTCTCCTGGCGCTGTCCCTGATGGTCGGAGTCCCCGGAGCCGAGGCATCGGTGATCCGGTCCGACGAGGTCGGAGCGATCACGGAGATCCTCAAGTCCCGGGGAGGAGCGGCGGTCAGCCCGAGGATCGACCTCTCCAGCCTTGGAGTGAGGATGTCGACCGATCGCAGGCCGGGCGCAACGACCTTCACCGATCCCCCCATCCCGCTGAGGACAGGCAACGACCCGTTCCGCACGTTCGTGAGCGAACAGATCGCAGTCAACGGACGGTTCGGGTGGAGCTTCGCCCTCATGTCCCGCAGCTTCGAGCGCAGGACGCAAACCCCATCGTTCGGCACGTCGCCGCAGCGCTGATCTCAACCACCCGCACCCAGGTCGTCTTCGAGCGGCTGGCCCAGACCGAGAGGACACAAGCATGAACGACGGAGTGTTCTCGAGGCGGTCCCGCCGCGCCGGGCGCGGGGTTGTGGCGGTGGCGATGGTCGCAGCGTGCGTCACGATGACCAGCCCAGTCGCGGCAGCGACGGCTGGGCAGGTGAGCCTTCTCTCCCACGTCGCCGCGAGCCCGACCACGGCGGCTGTCGGTAGCAGCTCAGGTCAGAAGTCGAGCGCCGACGGCGCCTACGTCGTCTTCGAATCCACCGCCGAAACCATGGTGGCGGGCCAGACCGACAACAACGCGGGGACCGATGTGTTCCTGTCCTCTCGGGCCACCGGCGTGGTGATCCTTGTGTCGCACACATCTGCCGGACCTAGCGTCACCGGCAACCTGCCCAGCGGGTCACCCCGTATCAGCGCCGACGGCGCATGGGTGGTGTTCCAGTCGCAGGCATCGAACCTCGTCACGGGCCTGACGGATTCGAACAACGAGTCCGACGTCTTCCTGTTCTCTCGGGCGACCGGCTCCGTCACGCTGGTGTCGCGCGGCTCGGCCGCAGCGACTGTCAGCGCCCTCGGCGTGAGCGGCTCTGCTTCCATCAGCGCCGACGGGGCGTACGTCGCCTTCTTGTCGTCTGCGTCGGACATCAGCCCCGGGGATGCGAACGGCAAGTTCGACGTGTTCCTCTTCACCCGTGCCACGAATGCGGTGACTCTCGTCTCGCACCTTGCAGGCGATGCGGCCGCCTCGGCGAGCGGCGAAAGCACGGGGCCCCTGATCAGTATGGATGGCAGCGCGATCGTCTTCGAGTCGTTCGCCACCGACCTGGTGGCCGGACAAGTCGATCCTCCTTTCGAATTCGGAGCCGGGATCTCCTATCCGACCCGCGACATTTTTCTCTTCGACCGCACCTCGGGCGGGGTACTGCTCGTCTCGCATACGCCTACAAGCACAGTCACCGCCACCGGCGGGTCGAGCTTCTACCCATCGATCAGCAGCGACGGAGCCTTCGTGGCGTTCAGTTCGAATGAGATTTTCAGCGGGGCGAACGTGTATCTCTTCTCGCGAGCTACGGGAGTGGTGACGCTTGTATCGCATACACCGGGAGACACAGCCACGAAAGCCAACAACGAAAGTTCGTTCCCTGTCATCAGCGGAGACGGCGGCTCAGTCGTCTTCCAATCCCAGGCATCCAATCTCGTCCCCGCTCAGGTGAAGACCACCGGCATCGATATCTACGATGTGTATCTGTATTCCCGGGCCACGGAAGCGGTCAGCCTGGTCTCTCACGCGTCCTACAGTAGGACCGCCACCGCCATTGGTTTCAGTGGTTCCCAGTCCATCAGTGCCGACGGCGCATTCGTGGCCTTCTCGTCCGACGCCCCCAACCTTATCGACGCTGGCGACGTGAACGGCCTCTACGACGTCTTCCTCTACACCACGGCGACCGGCCGAATATCGCTGGTGTCGCACGACCCAAGCAACGTCGTGTTTGTGGCAAATGGCCACTCTGAGTGGCCCTCCATCAGCGCCGACGGAGCCGTCATCGCATTCCAATCTACGGCCGCCAAACTCGTCACCGGCCAGACCGACACCAACGGAACCTACGACGTGTTCCTGTTCTCCCGGGTGGGCGACGAGGGGACGTTCACACCACTGACCCCGGCCCGTATCCTCGACACCCGGAACGGCACCGGCGGCCTCACCGGCGCCGTCGGCCCCGGGGCCACGGTCGACGTGCAGGTGACGGGGCGGGGCGGCGTTCCGGCCAGCGGGGTATCGGCGGTCGCCATGAACGTCACCGTGACCCAACCCACCGGGGCCGGCTACCTCACGCTCTTCCCCGCCGGCACCACCAGACCCCTCGCCGCCAACCTGAACTTCACGCCGAACAAGACGGTGCCCAACCTGGTGGTCGTGAAGCTGGGGACGAGCGGCAAAGTCAGCATGTTCAACTCCTTGGGCAGCACCCACGTGATCTACGACGTGGCCGGGTGGTACTCCACCACGCCCAGTGGGAACACCGGGCGGTTCTCGGCGCTGGTGCCGGCCCGCATCCTCGACACCCGGGGAGGGGTGCGCCTGACCCCGGGCGCCAGCATGGATCTGCAGGTGTCGGGTCAGGGCGGTGTGCCGGCCACTGGCGTATCCGCCGCCGTGCTCAACGTGGCCGTCACCGGAGCCACCGCCGTCAGCTACCTCACCGTGTACCCGACCGGCGGCACTCGCCCTGAGGCGGCCAACCTCAACTACGTCGCCGGCGACACGGTGTCGAACCGGGTCATGGCCAAGCTGGGGACCGGCGGGAAGGTGACCCTCTACAACAATGCCGGGTCAACCGACGTGGTCGTCGACGTCGGGGGCTGGTACACCGATGCCTCACAGGGCGGTACGACGGGGGCCTACACCGCCCTGGTCCCCGCCCGCGTCCTCGACACCCGCGACGGCACGGGTGGCGTGGCCGGGGCCGTGGCCTCTAACACCGGCGTCGATATCCAGCTCACCGGCGTGGCCGGCGTGCCCGCCACCGGGGTCAGCGCAGTCATCCTCAACGCCACCGTCACCCAGCCGGCGGGCCAGGGCTACCTCACCATCTCGCCCACCGGGACCGCCCGGCCCCTGGCGTCAGACCTGAACTACGCCACCGACGAGACCCGCCCCAACCTGGTGGTTGTCCGCGTAGGTGCCGGAGGGAAGGTCAACCTGTACACCTCGACCACCACCCACGTCGTCTTCGATGTCGCCGGCTGGTTCTCATGATCGTGGCGGCTCATGACAAGGGCGGCGGGACGTCACACCAGATGCAGCGGCGCTCGATGAACTCGAAGCGACTGCCGAACTGCATCTGGTGGCCACCCCGGAAGTCGTGATGGCCGGTGCGGCAGCGGAACCGGTGCCACAGGTCCACCGAGCGCCGTTCGCCGCCGCCCCACCGCCTGGCCCCACGCCAGCGCCGGCGGCTGTTCGGGATGCGCGGGGCCCGGGGCGCCGGGCCGAGGCCGGCCCGCATCCGCTCCAGATCGTGGGCCACGCCGTAGGTGTGGTCCTTGTCGAAGAGCTGCCGGGGCGGGGACGGACGCTCCGGCAGCCGATCGGACCGCAGCTCGGGTAGCTCCGACATCCCGCCCAACCTGACAGCTGCGCTCCCTGACCGCAATGGATGATCTGCGCCTCTAGCCACCTGGTCATCGCCGGCGGGCGGGCCGCCGGCGATGGGCCAGACTTGCCCCGGTGGACAATCCCCTCAGCCGGCCGGTCGAGAGCTTCGTGCAGGACTTCGCGCCTGTCCTGGTCGACCTGGTGGCCGGTCTGCCGATGGCGAAGGCCGACAAGCTGCCGGAAGACGTCGCCCTGGAGGCCTTCAACCTCGCCGCCGCCTTCATCGATGCCGACGGGCGCCACACCGACGAGGAGCTGCAGGCGTTCATCGCCGTCTTCGCCGCCCGCTTCGACACCGTCGCCCGGGCCGGCAGCCCGCCGGCCCTCCGCGCCGCAGGCCTCCTCGCCGGCCGGCGTACGTTCCTCGATCGGCCGTCGCCCCTGTTCGACCTGCTCGTCCAGGCCGACCTCAAGTCCGGCAGCGGCCACGCGTGGCGCTACTACCTGGGGTCGGTCGACATCGCCCACGCCGTCTTCGCCATCGACGACCATCCGTCCCACGCCGAGCTCACCGCCGTCGAGCGGTTCCGTTCCATGCTCCTGCGGGCCCTCGACTCGGCCGGCGTAGCCCGCCCGGGCGGTCCGACCGTGCAGCCGTCGGTCGCCGGCCCGGAGGCGACGAAGGCGGAGCCGGCCGAGCCCCTGGAACCGGCTCGACCCCTCGAGGAGTTGCTGGCCGAGCTCGACGGCCTGGTGGGCCTCGCTGCGGTCAAGGCCGAGGTCAAGCTGGTCACCAACTTGCTGCGGATCGAGAAGCTGCGCACCGAGCGGGGCCTGGCCGTGGTCGAGCACAGCCGTCACCTCGTGTTCACGGGCAACCCGGGCACGGGCAAGACCACCGTCGCCCGGCTGCTGGCCCAGATCTACCGGACCCTCGGTGTCGTCGAGAAGGGGCAGCTGGTCGAGACCGACCGGTCGGGACTGGTGGCGGGCTACATCGGCCAGACCGCCATCAAGGTCAAGGAGATCTTCACCACCGCCATAGGCGGCGTGCTGCTCATCGACGAGGCCCACGCGCTGGCCCGCGGCCAGGACCGCGACTTCGGCCACGAGGCCATCGACATGATCGTGAAGCTCATGGAGGACCACCGCGACGACGTCGTGCTCATCGTCGCCGGCTATCCCGATGAGATGGCGGAGTTCCTCGACGCCAATCCGGGCCTGCGCTCCCGGTTCCCCAAGACCATCTTCTTCGACGATTACACCAACGATGAGCTCCTGCGCATCTTCGACGGGATGGCGGCCAAGAGCCACTACAGCCCCACCGATGAGGCGAAGGCCCGGGTGCACGACTACGTCGCCGCCCGCCCCCGTGACCGGGGCTTCGGCAACGCCCGGCTGGTCCGGAACCTCTTCGAGGCCTCGGTCGCGGCCCAGGCCAGCCGCGTCGTCGAGCTGGGCGAGGTGTCCGACCAGGTCCTGGTCACCCTGGAGGCGGCAGATATCCCCGTTCCGTAGCAGCGGCCCAGCGTTCGGCGTCAGCGGCCATTGATTCCAGGAACGGGTGCTTCGCTTCCTGGTAGTCCTGGCGGGCTTCACGAAAGGTTCCAGCGAGCTCGCGCTTGAGCGCCCCGTAGTCAGCGGCGACCTCGGGGTGCGCCCGCAGGTAGTCACGGTGCAGCAGGTGCCTGCGCTCCTCCGCACTACCGGCTGCCACGACGTGCACGTGCACGACCCGTGGTCCGGGAGGGCGGAAGAACTCACGACGATCGGGCTCTTCCGGATGCGGTCGGTGCAGGAGGCCGATCCCCTCCAGACCGGGACGGTACGAGTCCAGTGCCTCGACGTCGGCCACCGAGACCTGGATGTCGATCACCGGCTTGGCGGCGAGGCCGGGCACCGACGTCGAGCCGATGTGGTCGACGCGAAGGCACATCGGGCCCAGTGCCTACCGCAGCCGTTCGGCATAGCCCTCGAACTGCGCCGGCCATCGCTCGTCGTAGTCGACGACTTCCACCGGCCCGGACGGGGATGAGCAAGTCATAGGGATGGTGAAGGGTATGGAAGTGAGCACACTTTTGTCCTGCAGCGCCGTTTCCCGGGGTGGAAGCGGCAGTAGTAGGCGTAGGTGCCGGCGTGGTCGAAGCGGGTCGACCACGACCGGCCTTGCGCCATCGACCCGGAGTCCACCGGTCCATCGGGCCCGTCGTAGGTCACGGTGTGGGGGGCCAGGTCGGCATTGGACCAGGACAGTTCGGTGCCAGCCGCCACTGCGCGGGTCGCAGGGCAGTAGGCGGACCCGGCGATGTCCAGGCGGTGCGGATCGGCGGGGCCCGCCGCCGGGCAGTTCGACGCAAGGGTGGGCGGCGTGACGGGTGTCGCAGCCACGTGTGCAACTGGCGTTCCGCTCACACGGATGACGAGCGCCCCAGTCAAAGCCGCCACGAGGACCATGCCGGCGGCCAGCGCGCCTCGGCGCCAGCGGAGAGGGTCCTGGAAGCGAGTTGCGCGAGCGGTGACCGTCGGGCCCGTCTCCGGCCGCGCCTCGACGGTGAACACGCGGGGTCCCGGGCGGCCGCTGGGGGTGGCGGTCACGCCGACGGTGGCCTGCTCCCCGGGCGCCACCGACACCCGCTCCACTCCCAGGCGCAGCCGCAGGTCGCCTACGGAAGTCAACGCGCCCCGAGCCGTGCCCGTGCCCCGGTTCTCCACCGTGAGGGTGTGGGCCGTCGGCCCCCGGCCACGCGCGAGGAGCGGGTGGATCGAGACCCGCCGGTCCCGGACCTCCGGGACCTCGATGCAGCCGCCGAGCGCCGCCGACGTCCCGCCCGTGACGTGCACTGCAAACGCACGGGTCGAGCCCGCCAGGCGCTCGCAGTCGGGAACGGTGAAGGTGACCCGCGCCCGCCCGGACTCACCCGGCGCCACCGTCAACGCCGGGGGCACCACCACCGCCCATTCGGCCGCCGGCCCGGCGACCGTCACCGCAACGGCGAGCGGGCCGGCGGTGGGGTTGGTCATGTGGACGTCGCAGCCGGCCTCACGCCCGGGGGCTGCGGCAAGCGCAGACCTCGACAGCCTCACTGCGACGCTCATGGCCCGACGTCCAGGTGCCGGGCGCGCTCGACCCGGCTGATGGCCACGTGCACAGCGCTGCCGCCTGTCCGACAGGGCCCTCGAGCGACGGATCCTGGCCCGTGCCGCAGCCAGCTCGAGGGCCAGCGGGATCCCGTCGAGACGGGCGCAGATGGCGTCGACATCGGCGGCAGCGGCGTGCAGGTCGAGGTCCGGGGCGGCGGCGTGAGCCCTGTCGCCGAAAAGGCGGGCCGCATTTGGCGCCGGGAGAGGCGGGACCGTCCACGTGGTCTCACCCGGTACGCCGAGGGGCTCGCGACTGGTGGCGAGGATCCGGGCGTGCGACGACCGGCGCAGGATGGCATCGACCAGGACGGCGCAGGCGTCGACCAGGTGCTTTCAGTTGTCGACCACCAGCAGGACGCACCGCTCGGCGAGGTGGCCGGCCACGGCGCCGGCGGCGGACTCCGGGGCGGCCTCCGGCACCCCCAGCACGGACAGGATCTGCTGGGGCACGAGCGAGGGGTCGCTCAGGCCGGCCAGCTCCACCAGCCATACGCCGTCCGGGTGCTCGTCGACGAGCGACTCCGCCACCCGCACGGCCAGCCGGCTCTTGCCCACGCCGCCCGGCCCGGTCAGGGTGACCGGCCTGGTGGACGTGAGCAGTCGCCGGAGCTCGTCGATCTGGCCTGCACGGCCGACGAAGCTCGTACGCTCGGGCGGCAGGTTGGTGGCCGCCGACGCACGTTGTGGCTCGTCGCGGAGGAGCCGCACGTACAGCTCGTAGGTCTCCGGCGAAGGGCCGACGCCGAGCTCGTCGGCCAGCACCCGCCGGCACGCTTCGTAGGCCCGCAGCGCGGCGGCGCGGTTGCCGCCGCTGGCGTGCGCCGCCATCAGGCGGGCGTGGGCGGACTCCCGCAGCGGCGCCAACGCAATGGCCTGCTCAGCGGCTGCAACGGCGGCGCCGCAGTCCCTGTCCGCCACCGCCGCCTCCGCCAGCACCTCGAGGGCGCGGACGTGCAGCGCGGCGAGGGCGGCCTGCCGGCGCTCGACCTAGTGGCCACCGGCGCCCGGGAGGAACTGGCGCCCGGCGAGTTCGGCGGCTTCGGCGGCCGCCCGGCGGGCCCGAGCGGGGGCGGTCACCAGGTCCCGCTGGGCCGACTCGAGGGCTGCGTCCACCCGCTCCACGTCGACGTCGACGCCGGCCGGCAGCTGGAGCTGGTAGCACCCGCTGGCGCTGCGGAGCACGGCCGGGTCGGCCAGCCCGGCGTCGGCCAGGTTCGAGCGCACGCGCGACTCCGCCCCGCGGAGCGCTGCGGTCCACGTGGCCGGGAGGTCCTCTCCCCACAGCACGTCGGCCAGCTCGTTGCGGGGGACCGGACGCCGGCGCTCGAGGACGAGGTACGCAAACGCCTTGCGCCCGAGGTCGCCCAGGCGGGCGTCGTCGGCCTGCTTCCCGTCGACGTCGATCACCAGCCGGCCGAGCAGGCCCACCTTCACGGCTGTCACGCGCCCGGGGGCCTGCCTCAGCCGGCCCCCGGCGGGCAGGCGAGAACGGCGTCCTTGCGGCAACCGCGTCGTTCCAGCAGGCCGGCCAGGGCGGCGGCAATGCCGGCGACCTCGTCGGGCTCGGACCCGGCGGTCATCTCCGCCCGGTTCAGGGCCTGGCGGTAGAGGTCCTCGGCGTCGTCCAGTCGGCCGAACCCCTCCCACAGCAGGCCGAGGCCGGTCATGGTGGCGAGAGTGTCGACGTCGGAGGGGCCGAGGAGCTGCTCGGCCAGGGCCAGCGCGGCGACCAGGATGGCGCCGGCCTCCTCCCCCCGACGCTGCATGCGCAGGTTGGCGGCCAGGCCCCGGGCGCAGCGGATGCGGATGGTGTCGTCGAATCCTCCGGTCGGGAGCGCCGAGAAGATGGCGCCGGCCCTCCGGTAGAGCGCCTCGGCATGGGTGTGGGCGCCGAGGTCGTCGAAGGTGCCGGCCAGTGCCTGGCACGTGCGGCCTACCGCCGGCGCGTCGGGCTGGCCCGCCAGGAGCGAGGAGGCCCTCCCGGCCAACGCCTCGGCCTCCGCCCACCGGCGCCGTGTGTGCAGCTCCGCCGCCGACTTCTGGAGCCGGTCGGCCCGTTCCGTCGGGTCGCCTGCGGTGGGATCGGACCCTTGCAGCGTCACGCCGTGTCTCCTGTACGAGTAAGGAAGGTCCCAACCCACCTCAAGAACAGCAGAAACGCCGGCCCCGCGTCATGAGTACCGGGTACTCAACGCCGCGGACCGCAGGGTCAGACCGAGCCGAGCGCCTGGGCCAGATCGGCCCTGCGGGCCACTCCGAGCTTCTCGTACACCCGCTGCAGGTGGTTCTCCACAGTTCGCACCGACACCGAAAGCCGGCAGGCGATCTCCTTGTTCGCCAGCCCGCCCGACGCCAGGGCGGCCACCTCGATCTCCCGGGCGCTCAGGAGCGCCTGGGTCTGGATGGCGCGGAGCGCCGGCGTGATGGCGCCCTGGCACCGCCGGGCCAGCTCGGCGGCCCGCAACTCGGCGGCGACCGCCTTGCGGGGCTCCTCGCCTCGTCGTAGGGAAACGGCGGCGGAGGCCGAAGCCTCGGCTGCGACCAGCCACGCCCCCATGCCCTCGAAGGCGAGGGACACGCTGGTCAGGGCCGCAGGGTCGGCGGCGACGAGCGCCTCGGCATGGTCGGCCCGCGCCGTGGCGAGGTGGCCTTCGACGAGGTCAGCCAATGTGCGGAGACGGGGAGCGACCTCCTGCGGCCACCCCAGGCGGGCCAGGTCGTGCAGGGTCTCCGCCTCCCACGCGAAGTCCTCACGGCGCTTGGCCCTCGCCGCCGCCTTGCGCAGGTGCTCGCCGGCCGCCGTCATGTCGCTGGCGGCGACGGCGGCCCAGGCGTGGGCCCGGCTGAGCTCGACGTCGTTGAGATACTCGGCCGGCAGCCCCAGGGCTTCGTGCTCGGCCAGGACCGACTGCGCCTGCTCCGCCGACCCTCCGAGGGCATGGGCCAGCGCCAGCTGGGAGAGGGTGGTGCGCGACATGTTGATCCACTGCTTCTCGCGGAAGAGGTTTCGAGCCTCCGTCGCGTGGTGCCGGGCGTCGCCCACCTTGCCCATGATGAGCTCGACCCTGGCCAGGTACATGGCGAACGCGGCTTGCATCGTGCGCGACCCACTGGCGACGCCCAAGGCGTACGCGGACGCCGCCAGCTCCTCCGCGTCCCTGAGGCGGCCGGCGCCGATGAGCGCCTGGCATCGCACGGTCTGACGACGCGTCGGGTTCAGCGGGGGTGACCCACTGCAGTCGGCGTCGAGCTCCTCGGCCTTCTCGTTCCACGCCAGGGCCTCCGAGAAGCGACCGGAGCGGACCAGGCAGGTGCCTCCGACATACCAGGCGAACGCCGCCGAAGCACCCTGGGCCCTGGCCATCACCGGCTCGAGTGCGACGAGGGCCTCGGGAATCCGTCCGCCGCCGTGGAGCGCGAACGCCCGCTTGGCCATCACGAGGTCGCGGGCGTCCGGGTCGGTGAGCAGGCTCTCGGCCTCGTCGGCGACGCGCACCGCCTCGTCGAAGCGGCCCAGGCGGCTGACGAGGTACTCGACCCGGGCCGCGACCACGCGCGCCCTCTGGGCGTCGTTGGTGGCGAGCGGGAGCAGGGCGGCCAGCTGCTCCTCGGCGTCCTGGCCCCGGCCCTGGAGCACGGCGACCTCGGCTCGCAGAAGCAGCGCCTCCATGCCTCCGCCGGCCTGCACCGCGGCCTCGGTCAGCCGCTCGGCCAGGGCGAGGTCCCAGCGGTTCCGGGCGGTGACCGCGGCCGCCACCATCAGGTCGGGCGCCATGTCGCCCCCGGCGTCGAGACGCCATGTGGCGAAGCGCAGGGCGTCCTCCCGGCGGCGGGCGCCGACGGCCTGGACGCGGTCGGCCAGGGTCTGCCGGACCAGCTGCGAGCGCATGGCGGGGATGCGGGCCCGGATCACCTCGCCGTAGAGGGGATGGCTCAGGCGGGCCTCCAGCCGCCTCCCGTCGTAGCCGGTGACGATGAGGCCCCGGGCCTCGAGCCCCTCGAGCTCCGTGGTCAGCAACCGGAGGCACCCGACCCCCAGGTGTTCGCCGAAGGCGAGGGCTTCCAGCACCTTGCGCTCCGGGTCCTCCACCGCGCCCAGGCGGGCCTCGATGAGCTCGACCAGGCGACTCGAGACCGCCGGCGACCCGGAAAGCCGCCAGATCCCGTCCTCGTTGCCGAGGTCGCCCGACTCGATGCCGGCAAGGACGATCTCCCGCAGGTACAGGGCGTTTCCCGCGCTCCGCTCGCCGAACTGGTGCAGCGTGGCGCCGCTGACCGGTCCGCCGAGCACGGTGCTGAGCAGGGCCTCGATGCTGTGCGGCCCCAGAGGCTCCAGCTCCAGCCGTTCGGCGAGCTCGTCCTTCCAGAGAGCGATCACAGGCTCCGGGGCGGGCGTCTCGGTGCGCACCGTGGCGATGACGAAGGCCGACCGGGTGCTCACCAGCTGGTGGATGAGGGTGGCCGAGGCGTCGTCGAGCAGGTGGGCGTCGTCGACGAGCAGGACGAGGGGCTTGCCCTTGCCCAGGGCGACGATGTCATTCCGGGCCCGCCTCAGCATGTCGGCAGGCTCCACGCTCGGACCCGGGGTGCCGGGCAACAGGGGGGCGAGGGCGCCGAACGGCAGGGCGCGTGCGGCCTGGCCGGCCTTGACCCGTGCCGTGGCCAGACCTCTGGCCTCCGCTACCCCCAGCCATTCCGAGGCCAGCCTCGTCTTGCCCACCCCCGCACGGCCGGCCAGGACCACGGCAAAGCGGTCCCCACCCGCCAGCACGTCGGCCAGCAACTCCAGCTCGCGACTCCGGCCTACCAGAGGCCAGGGATTCAACACTCCCAGTATTCTCCCACCTGCGGGTTCGGCTCCCAACGGTCGGTAGTTGAGTAGGCGCTACTCATGCCCCCGAACCCCCGGTCGTGGTCTTCTGAGGATGGCGATCAAGCAGGGGTCGCTCTGACGAGTGCCGGGAGCCCGCGACTTCGGGAGCAGCCACGACGGACGGGCATTCGTCAGGGCGGAACCACGAGGGGGGCGTCAGAGCCCCCATCGTGACTGCCCGAAGCGGTAGCCGACCGACCTCACGGTCTGGATCAGCGCCGCGTGCTCCTCGCTGAGCTTGGCCCGGAGCCGGCGGATGTGGACGTCGACCGTGCGGGCCCCGCCGTAGTACTCATATCCCCACACCCGCGACAGCAGCATCTCCCGGGTGAAGACCTTGCCGGGGTGGGTGGCGAGGAACCGGAGCAGCTCGTACTCCATGTAGGTGAGGTCGAGGGGACGTCCGTCGATGGCGGCCTGGTAGGTCTCGAGGTTGAGGATCAGGGGGCCGTACTCGATCAGCTCCGGCCGGGTGCCCCGGCCCGTCCGCCAGAACAGGTGCTTGAGCCGGGCCTCCAGCTCACCCGGCTGGAGGGGGAGCAGGCAGAAGTCGTCGAACAGGTCTTCGCGAGGCTCGAGCGCAGTGAGGTGGCTGCTGCGAACCACGAGGAGCAGGGGTTCCAGGGGCATGTCCCGCTTGCGGAGGTGGCGGCACATGGCCGCCGCCCCCTCGGGGTCGTCGTCGGAGCAGATCAGGGCGCCGGCCCAGCCGTCCTCGGGCTCGAGGCGGGTGGCCTCGTCCGACGTCGTGGCCGGCCGGAACGGGTAGCCGGCCTCGGTGAGGACCCGGGCGAGGGCCGGAGGTGGCGGATCGGGAAAGACGAGCAGGGGTTCCATGACTCAGAGGTTCAGGTACCGGTCGAGCTCGAACTGGGTGACCTGGGTGCGGTAGGAGTCCCACTCGGCCCGCTTGTTGCGGATGAACCACTCGAAGACGTGCTCACCAAGGGCCTCGGGGAGCAACTCGGACTGCTCCATGCACGCGATCGCCTCGGCCAGCGAGCCGGGAAGGGCTTCGACCCCTTCGGCCAGCCGCTCCTCGGCCGTCATCTCGTACAGGTTCTGAGTGAGCTCGGGGGCCAGCTCGTAGGACTCCTCGATGCCCTTCAGCCCGGCGGCCAGGATGACGGCGAAGGCCAGGTAGGGGTTGCAGGCCGGGTCGGGGGAGCGGTACTCGATGCGGGTGGAGGCCGGCTTGTTGCGCTTCGACCCCGGCACCCGCAGCAGGGCCGAGCTGTTGTTGCGGGCCCACGCCACGTACGCCGGCGCCTCGAACCCCACGACCAGCCGCTTGTAGGAGTTCACCCACTGGTTGGTGACGGCGGTGATCTCCCGGGCGTGGTGCAGCAGTCCGGCCAGGAACCCCTTGGCCACCTTGGACAGGTGGGCGTCGTCGCCGGGGTCGTGGAACGCGTTGGTGTCGCCCTCGAAGAGCGACAGGTGGATGTGCATGCCCGACCCCTGCACGCCCGCCATGGGCTTGGGCATGAAGCTGGCGTGGACGCCCCGCTCCAGGGCGATCTCCTTCACGACGAGCTTGAAGGTCATGACGTTGTCGGCCATGGTCAGCGCGTCGGTGTAGCGCAGGTCGATCTCGTGCTGGCTGGGGCTGTCCTCGTGGTGGCTGTAGCGCACCGGGATACCGATCGACTCCAGGCCAAGGATGGTGCGCCGGCGCAGGTCGGTGGCCACGTCGACAGTGGTGAGGTCGAAGTAGCCGCCCGTGTCGAGGGGGGTGTTGGTGGGCCTCCCGCCTTCGCCCTGGGCGAAGTAGAAGAACTCCATGTCGGGCCCGACGTAGAACGAGAAGCCCTTCTCGCGGGCGATGTCGAGCTGGCGGCGCAGCACGTGGCGGGGGTCGCCGGCGAAGGGCGTGCCGTCGAGGGTGGTGACGTCGCAGAACATGCGGGCCACCGGGGAGTCGTCGCCCCGCCACGGCAGCAGCTCGAAGGTGTTGGGGTCGGGCTGGAGGAGCATGTCGCTCTCCTGGACCCGGCTGAAGCCGTCGATCGACGATCCGTCGAACGTCATGCCCTCCTCGAACGCGTTCTCGAGCTCTCCGGGCACGATGGCGATGGACTTGAGCTGGCCCAGGACGTCGGTGAACCACAGGCGGATGAAGCGGATGCCGCGCTCCTCGACGGACCTGAGCACATAATCCTGCTGACGTTCCATGGGATTATCTTGGCAGGCGTCCGGGCGGGTTCGGCCTGGTTCACACGTAGTTCATGAAGGCGCAACGGCCGCGAAACCGGCAACCCAGACCCTAGGAGGACCGTGGAGGAGCGAAGCCCGGCCGAAGTCGTGCGCCTGTGCCAGGACGAGGGGGTCGAGATCGTCGACTTCCGCTTCTGCGACCTTCCTGGTCTCATGCAGCACTTCTCGTGCCCGGTCCACCAGCTCACCGAGGAGGGGTTCGAGGACGGCTACGGCTTCGACGGGTCGTCGATCCGGGGATTTCAGGAGATCCAGGAATCCGACATGATCCTGGTTCCCGACCCCAACACCGCGGTTCTGGACCCCTTTCGGCGGCACAAGACTCTCAACTTGAACTGCTTTGTCAAGGATCCGCTCACGGGTGAGTCCTATTCGCGGGATCCTCGGTATGTGGCCAAGAAGGCCGAGGATTACCTTACCTCCACTGGGCTGGCTGACACCGCCTATTTCGGTCCTGAGGCCGAGTTTTACATCTTCAACGACGTGCGGTTCCATCAGGACCAGCACTCGTCCTCTTACTCGGTCGACTCCGTCGAGGGGATCTGGAACTCCAACAAGGACGAGAACCCCAACCTTGGGTTCAAGCCCCGCACCAAGGAGGGATACTTCCCGGTCCCGCCGATGGACCACTTCCAGGATCTGCGCTCCGAGATGATCCTTGTTATGGAGCGGATGGGCATCGAGATCGAGCTGCAGCATCACGAGGTCGGCACCGCCGGTCAGGCTGAGATCGACATGCGCTTCGACACGCTGCTGCGCATGGCCGACAAGGTCATGCTGTACAAGTACGTCACGAAATCGGTGGCGTGGGCTCACAACCTCTCCGTCACCTTCATGCCCAAGCCGCTGTTCCAGGACAACGGCTCCGGCATGCACTGCCACCAGTCGCTGTGGCGGGGCGGCGAGCCCCTGTTCTTCTCCGAGACCGGCTATGCCGGTATCTCCGACATGGCCCGCTGGTACATCGGCGGGCTGCTGCTCCATGCCCCGTCGATCCTGGCCTTCGCCGCGCCGACCACCAACTCCTACAAGCGCCTGGTGCCCGGCTACGAGGCGCCCGTCAATCTGGTCTATTCACAGCGGAACCGGTCGGCGGCGGTACGCATCCCGCTGGTCTCGAAGTCGCCCAAGGCCAAGCGCCTGGAGTTCCGCTGCCCCGACCCCTCGGCCAACCCCTACCTGGCGTTCGCTGCAATGTTGATGGCCGGCTTGGACGGTGTGCAGAACCGCATCGAGCCGCCGGACCCCGTCGACAAGGACCTCTACGACCTCCCGCCGGAGGAGCTGGCCCTGGTCCCCCAGGTGCCGGGTTCATTGGAGGAGGCGCTGGCCGCGTTGGAGGCCGACCAGGATTATCTGCTCGCCGGCGGCGTCTTCACCCCCGACCTCATCGAGACGTGGATCAACTTCAAGCGCCTCAAGGAGATCGACGAGGTCCGGTTACGGCCGCATCCCTGGGAGTTCTACCTCTACTACGACATCTGAGGGCAGGGCGAGAGAGCATAAGTCCAGGTCAGAGCGGCATTGGTGCTACCGGGACCATAGCAACAACTACCAGCCATCTCAACCGGGCGGCACCCGAACTTATGTTCGACACAACACTTAAGCGAGCGCCTTCCCTCGCCTCATACGTCATCCGGCACCCGTCGCCCCCCCGTGCTCTAACGTTGCGTAAGACGAAAGGCAGCGATGGAGCGGCCGAGAGCAGCCTGGTACAGGCACCCCGAAGACCCAACGGTAGCCCGCTACTGGGACGGCTCCGCTTGGGCGGGAGAACCCCGACGCGTCCCGCCGTCGACCAACCAGAGTGATGCTGGCTCCGCCTCACGGACTGCGGAGGCGGCAGCGACCAGGGAGGCCAACCGTTCCCTCCTGCTGATGGACAACGCCGCTAAGGGCTCGTACTCCAACTACTTGCGTAGAGCCGAGCCAGTGAACGTTGCGGCACAACGGCCACACCGACAGGGACGCCCTAATAAGCGTCCCGGTGTCTTCGCGACGGCTGTCGGTGTCTTGATTATCCTTGGATTGTTGCTCGCTTGGCGGGTGCTGGCGAGCGACTTCGGACGCACAGAGTTTCGGGGAGAAACCTGTACGAGTACCGCCAACTGGTTTACGGGTGACGAAATCGATTGTTCACAGGAGCAGGAATTCCCAGAAATGCCAGACCCGTTCGACTCGTGGGACCGCCGACCAGAACCGCCAGAACGCTAAGGCTAGGCGCGCCGCCCACCTCGTCACCACGGGCTACGTCGACCGCCTGACCGCCGAGCCTCATCCATTATCAAAGCGCCTTTGCCAAGGGTCTGAGCGGCGAAGCACAACCAGTTCCTCGTCCTCACAACCTGTCAGTCCCCGCACAGACGGCCTAATGCCGCCTGCATCGGGAACTATCAAAGGTCACTGCACGTCGGAAGGGGATGGCCTTCCCCTGTGAATCCGACCCGAATGCCCTCAAGCTCACCAGCGGCGGCGACCGTGTTGGCGCATCGACGTAGCATGCTCAGTAGCAGAAACTATCGGCGCGCATATGCCACACAGGTCGTCAGCATCAAGTGAAACTCCCTCACCCATACAGCGGCGGCAAGTAGCCCACCTAACAAACATCGGGGCAGGCTTCGCCTTCGGAATGCGGTCTGCCGTGTCGCCGGACGTGTCTGACTCCATTAGTTCGTCCTCCGGGGTTGAGATTGCCGTCTTCAACTTTTCCAGCGCCTTTGCCTTCACCCGCTGCACTGTCCTGGGGTCCACGCCCATCCGACGCCCAATGTCGCGAAAGCTCAGACGTTCCACGAAAAGCGAGCCAATTACGAACTTTTCACGCTCATCAAGGGCTCTCAACGCGTCGACCAACTCGTCCTGAACTTCCGGTCGCATTAGGCCACGTCACCGGAGGACGCCTCGTCATACTTGGCCTGTGCCAGCAGGAGGGCGGCCTGCGCGGCCGCAGAACGAGCACGGGCGGAAGTGGCCTCCTGCTCCTGTCGGCGCTTGTCGAACGCCTCACGGGCCTCAGCGATGGCCTGAATGCGGTCAGGGTCAGCGTCGAGTATCGCCTTTGCCGTACCGATTACCCGAAGAAGGCCAGCACGACCAACGCCTAGTTCGTCACGGGGAATGTACTCAGCGTCCGTTGGCTCCCTGTCCAAAAGGTCTTGGAGCAAGCTGGAGTTCGTCCAGACGACGGGGCGCAGTCGATTCGCCAGACCAGGGAAGGCGAGAAGAATCTCAACCATCTCCTTTTCGGTGGGGAAGGAGGCGGCGGTAGGGCTCGGAATCTCGCCCTGAGCGATTCGCCGGCTCATACGGTCGTCAAGGATGACGTGAGAGAGGGGAAAGCGGTCACCCGCTTCTCTCGCAACCTCGCTCAGAAGCTCAGCGCCAACGATGGTCATGGGCTTGCGCTCTGGAACCGGCTCCGCAGGAGCCGGTGACGGCGGGCCACCAGCGATGACGCAAGCGTCCAGCGCTGACACGAAGCGCAGCGCCTGGTTGATGTTGATGTGGTCCAGGACCGAATCGTCTCCGTACTCGAACGCTTCCCACATATCGGCCGTCACGCAGGCCCGCTCGGCTACGGCTTCGATACTTAGCCCGCACGCCTTCCGAAGCTCTGCAATCTCGGAGCCGCCAGGGAGGGCTTCCAGGAGCGGAATTTCGATGTCAGACGCTTGCGACCACATATCCACTAAAAAGGCCGGACTCATCCAAGGGTTTAGCATCGGGTTGTTTTTCTGTAGCCGACGCCACGTCTCATTGGCCCGAAGGGGTTTTACCTCCTCGGCCACTTCCGGAATGTCCTTCTCGACAATGGCTGCACGTTCGGCCGCAAGCTCAGCGTTCTTATCGGCCTTCCTGTCCGTCGCTGTTGCCCGAGCCATTAGTCGCGCTCCTCGGCTGTTGCATCCCACTTGGCACTCAGATAGTCGGTCCAAGACCGCTTCTGAATTGCCTCCTGAACGCTTACGGCCTCGGGCTTCGGCTTTGCACTGTGCCCCGTGGATGATGGTTTGGCCTGTTCGCCAGACAGGTTTTTCACGCGGCTATCAAGGTCTTTGGCTACGTCCGCGAAGTCTCGTAGATTATCGGCCCCAATCAAATCGCTAAAGGGCTTGGCTCCTGGATAGGTATCCAGAATCTCTTTTACCGTTAGTTCGTCACCGTATTCATCGGTCATGCTGCATTCTCTCCTTTAGTATTGTTAGGCTTGAGTGCCGTCGGGCGCTTCGTAGAAGACTCCCTCCGCAGCTTGGACTCCTCCGGAGCCAAGCGAGGCCATTGGCGGCGTATCGACGCCGCGAGTTCGACGTTATGGAGTTGGGCGAATCTCAGCCAAACGGCCAAGAGGCTCCTATAAGGGCGACTTTCGAGACTTCGTGAATGGGTGACAGCGCCGGACTCGTACCTCGCTATGGATGAGAGTCCAACCTGGCAGGCGGCCGCTGTCGCAAGCTGACTAACGCCTGCGTTCTCACGAAGCTCTCGGCAGGCTCGTCCTTGGGGCAACCCCACGATGGGTGGGGTCGCATCGATAAGTGCGGCTAGGTATTGCGGGTTTTGGAAAAGGGCTTTGTCTGTATCGAGGTCTGACTCCATCTGCTCCCTTGTGCGGCTCTAAGGGAAGCCTCAGTCGGACATGCCTTTGATGCCTTGGAGAGAGCATCACCGGGGAAGGACTCCGGAGGAATGCCCGTACTGAAGCTTCTAATATGTATCTACCAACCCCGTGGCGGCCGAACAGGGCGTCACTGTCACCCGGCTACGGTCTTCCCGTGACCAACGCGAACAGGCTGCGGTGGAAGGTGAAAGTGGAGGGCAGGTCCGATGACCTCCAGCCGATGTCGGAGTGCTTCACCGACCCCTCCTGTCGGATTGAGCGAGGCGAAGACGGCTTCTATCTCACTTCCACTGGCTTCGATTCAAGCATTGAGGCATCCGCTCACCTTCCGCCCAGCTCACGCCTCAGCGACGCTGCGTACTCAGTGGAACTATCGGCTCGTCAACTTCTGGGGATAGTAAACGGAGCATTCTTTCTGGCGTTTAGGTGTCACGAAGGTGTCACGATGAGCCGAATACACGGAACGTTCCATGACGGTCGTCCTGGCATTGTCGTCCACATTGGCGGCGGGAGTTCCCTTAAGATATGGACGCCCGATGCCCCAACGTTCAGCGAGAACGTCGCACGTTGGATGGAATGCGCTATCGACTTTGTCGAGGTCGCCGAAGCATTGACAATGTATGGGGCCGAAACTGCCCTTACGGCCGAACGGGCGCACCAGCTTTACAACGTCTATGAAATCATCCGGCATGATGTGCCAGGACGCGACCTCAAGGCCAAGGGGTGGGCGCCATCGAGCGAAATCGACATATGTAGGCGGTCGCTGAATTTGGCACGGCATTCCCGCCCTTCCGGAAGGCCACCCGAGAAGCCAATGCCATTGGCGAAATGTCACTCTCTCATCCGGGTGCTCCTCGTTGCCTGGATTGAGGAGAAAATGTCCCTCTGACAGCATCGAAGACCCGCGCTTTACGCCATCCACGAACGCAGTTCGTCCAGTGCCCGAGCGTGGATGGTTCTTACGGTCCTCGGACTCTTGCCAACAATCCCAGCCACCTCGGGCCACGGAAGGTTCTTTCCGGGCACCCCCCGCCAGTAGCGAGCCTCGATGACCAGCCGCTCCGGCTTGTCGAGCGCTTCGACCAGGCGGCGGAGCTGCTCAAGTTCAAGCTGGACGAGCACCGGCACGTCAGCGGCGCTGTCAGGTAGAGCT
>Ga0136633_1000262_pt1 | contig 40015 bp, 42 predicted proteins | sample AntDrymeUQ832206_2_FD_105494 | JGI IMG/M metagenome (GOLD analysis project Ga0136633, IMG submission 105494) | Polar desert sand microbial communities from Dry Valleys, Antarctica - metaG UQ83 (22.06) | ecosystem: Environmental > Terrestrial > Soil > Desert | place: Antarctica: Dry Valley... | reverse complement strand
GTCTGAACTGGCCGCGGATGCACCGCCTCGCCCAGCGATGGCTCCCACCGCCACGGATCATCCACCCCTGGCCCGACGAGCGGTTTGACGTTCGTACCCGAGGCAAGAGCCCAGTGCGCTAGCGCTAGCAGTGCACGCTGGGATCTGTGCGGGGGGCCGCCGGCAACGGCGGTCCCTACCGTGATCCGGCCCCTACCCGATTGTGCGGGGGCGCGGATGTTCGTCTCGGCGGTTGCACGAGCGCCATTCGTCCAGCGCGGCGATATGGGGTCTTGGCCTGCGTCCACCGGACCGATGAGAGCCTTGTGCAATAGCCGGAGCTGAGGTGCGAAAGGCAAACCGTCCGCGAGGACGGGGCGCAAAGTCACGGGTCTTTCAGCAGTGCGAAAGACAGCCGGACCACCATCACAGTTGTGGAGCTTTCGCAGCAAGGGCGTGCACGCCTCTATCCAACGGATTCCTGGAGGGATCTCCCCATGCTGCAGAACCTGCGCAACCGCGCGTCGGACGAGTCTGGCTTCACGCTCATCGAGCTCCTGGTCGTCATCCTCATCATCGGCATCCTCGCCGCGATCGCCCTGCCGACCTTCCTGGGCCAGCGCGACAAGGCCGCGGACTCCTCGGCGAAGTCCGATGCCCGCAACGCGATCTCCCAGATGGAGTCGTGCACGACCGACGCAACGGGCAGCGCCGCGGCGGCGGTCACCGCGTGCAAGACCAACGCCCAGGTTCTCGGGACCGGCGATTCCGCGGTGACGGTCACGCAGACAGGCACCACGACTGGTTACGTCATCGCCGCGGCGTCGTCCACCGGCAACGTGTTCTCCATCACGAAGACCGCCGGTTCGCCCGGCGCGTTCACCCGCGGTTGCACCACAGGCGGCGACGGCGGCTGCCCCACCGGCGGCGTCTGGTAGCCCGCTCGGCAGTGAATCACCACGTCTGACCAGGGCGGGCCTCCGGGCCCGCCCTTCGTGGTTTGCAGGGCGTCCGCGCCCCGGGACCAGCCCATCAAGGTTGGCTCGATCGTGCCGATACAGCCCGCAGAGCACCGCTCGCCCGCCCCGAGACCGAGGTCCATCCCATGCCCGCCGTCATCCTGCCAGCCACGTTGTTCGGCCTCATCATCGGGTCGTTCCTCAACGTCGTCGCCTACCGCCTGCCGCGGCGCGAGTCGCTCTCCATGCCCGCGTCGCACTGCCCCGCCTGCGACACGCCGATCAAGCCCTACGACAACGTCCCCGTGCTCTCCTGGTTCGTTCTCGGTGGGCAGTGCCGCAGCTGCAAGAGCCAGATCGCGTCGCGCTATCCGCTCGTAGAGGCGCTGACGGCCGCGCTCTTCGCCGCCGTCGTCGCCGTCCACCACGCGAACACGGCCAGCCTCGTCCTCGGGCTCGTACTGATCGCGTTTCTCGTCCCGATCGCGCTGATCGACTACGACAGCCAGAAGATCCTCAACAGCCTGACCGTGCCCGCGGCGGTGCTGGCCGTCGTGCTCGGCACGGCGCTCGATCCCGGCGGCGAGGTCGAGCGGCTGATCGCCGGCGCCGCGGGCGGTCTCGTGCTCGCGCTGCCGTCGCTGCTGCACCCCAAGGGCATGGGCATGGGCGATGCCAAGCTCGTCGCCGTCCTCGGCCTCTACCTCGGCGCCGCGGTCGCGCCGGCGTTCTTCGTCGCGCTGATCGTCGGCATGATCGGCGGCATCGCGATCATGGCCCGCAAGGGTGTGTCGGCGGGTCGCAAGATGCGCGTGCCGTTCGGCCCCTTCCTCGCAGTCGGCGGCGTCGTCGGCGTGCTGGCCGGCAACGAGCTCGTGCAGGCCTACCTCGGGACGTTCTGAACGCGGCCGCGAACACGGCGCCGGCCGCCGGGCCCCGGCGGTGGTCGTCCACGAGTGGGACGACCCACTAGCCTCGCCGGCGCATGTTCCTCGCCATCGCCGCCGCCCTCGCCGGCGGTCTCATCCTCGGCTGCGTTCTGAACGTCGTGGCCCACCGGCTGCCGCGCGGAGAGTCGCTCGCGACGCCCGGATCGCAATGCCCGCACTGCGGCCATGAGGTGCGCCCGCGCGACAACATCCCCGTCGTCTCGTGGCTGCTGCTGCGCGGGCGCTGCCGTGACTGCGACGAGCCGATCTCGCGCCGCTATCCGCTCGTCGAGGCGGCAACGGGGCTGCTGTTCGCCGCGGTCGTCGTCGCGCATCACAAGGACCCGGCAGAGCTCGTGCTCGGGCTCGCGCTCGTCGCGTTCCTCGTGCCGCTGGCGCTGATCGACCTCGACACGCGCCTGCTGCCCAACAAGCTCACGCTGCCCGCCGCGGTCGTGGCGATCGTGCTGGGGACGCTGCTGGACCGCTCGGGCGAGGTCGAGCGGCTGATCGCGGGAGCGGGGGCCGGCGGCTTCTTTCTGATCGCCGCGCTGGCCTATCCGCGCGGGATGGGGATGGGCGACGTCAAGCTCGCAGCGGTGCTCGGGCTGTTTCTCGGCCGCGAGGTCGGCGCCGCGGTGCTGATCGCGCTTGTCGCCGGCGTGCTCGTGGGCGTCGCGATCATGCGCCGCAAGGGCGTCGGCGAAGGCCGCAAGACCGCCGTGGCATTCGGCCCCTTTCTCGCGCTCGGCGGCCTCGGCGGGCTGCTGATCGGCGAGCCGCTCGTCGACGCGTACCTCGGGACGTTCTGAGGTCGCCGATCGTGCTGTCCATACACTCCGCGCCCTCATGCCCCTTCGTCTGATCACCGCCGGCGAGTCGCACGGCCCCGGCCTCACGTGCATCGTCGAGGGCCTGCCCGCGGGGCTGAAGCTCGACGAGGACACGCTGAACCGCGACATGGCGCGCCGGCAGCTCGGCCACGGCCGCGGCGGGCGCATGAAGATCGAGAGCGACAGCGCGGAGGTCAGCGCCGGCGTGCGCCACGGCATGACGATGGGCTCGCCGATCGCACTGCAGATCGCCAACCGCGACTACGCCAACTGGGAGGAGCGGATGAACCCGTGGCCGGTCGAGGCGCAGGTTCCCGAGGTCCACCTGCCGCGCCCAGGCCACGCCGACCTCGTCGGAACCCAGAAGTACAACTTCACCGACGTGCGCAACGTGCTCGAGCGCGCCAGCGCGCGCGAGACGGCGGCGCGCGTTGCGGGCGGCGCGCTGGCGCGCACGTTCCTCTCGGCGCTCGGCGTCGAGGTCCGCTCGCACGTCGTGCAGATCGGCACCGTCCACGCGCCCGCGCAGCACGCCCCGCTGACGGTGCATGCGTTCGAGGGCGTCGACCTCGACAAGGTGCGCTGCCTGCACGGGCAGTCCAGCCGCGCGATGGTCGAGCACATCAACGTCCAGCGCAAGGCCAACGAGTCGCTCGGCGGCGTCTTCGAGGTCATCGCCTTCGGGCTCGTGCCCGGCCTCGGCTCGCACGTGTCCTGGGAGGAGCGCCTGGACGGGCGCGTGGCCGCCGCGCTGTGCTCGATCCAGGCGATCAAGGGCGTCGCGCTGGGGGACGGCTTCGACCTCGCCGGCATCCCCGGCTCCGCCGCCCACGACGAGCTCTTCCACGAGGAGGGCCGCGGCTACTACCGCGAGACCAACCACGCCGGCGGCCTGGAAGGCGGCATGACCAACGGCGAGCCGCTGATCGCGCGCGCCGCGATGAAGCCGCTGCCGACGCTGACCAAGCCGCTGCGCTCGGTCGACATCGCCACAAAGCAGCCCGCCGAGGCGCTGCGCGAGCGCACGGACTCCTGCACGGTGCCGGCGGCCGGCGTCGTCGGCGAGGCGATGGTCGCCTTCGTGCTCGCCGACGCCTACCGCGCGAAGTTCGGCGGCGACCACATCGACGACGTGATCGCCGCCGTCGACGCCTACCGCGAGCGGATCGGATGGCCGGCACGGGCGGATCGCTAGTCCTCGTCGGCTTCATGGGGGCGGGCAAGTCGTCTGCCCTGGACGACGTCCTCGACACCGACCGGCTGCTCGAGGACCAGCTTCAGATGAGCATCGCGTCGTTCTTCGCCGCCTATGGGGAGGCGAAGTTCCGCCGCCGCGAGGAGTCCGTCGTGCTGCGCGCGCTGAGCTCGGGTGCGCCGGTGATCGCGCTCGGCGGCGGCAGCCTCGGATCGCAGGACGTGCGCCGAGCGCTGGCCGAGCACACGGTCGTCTGGCTGCAGGTCTCGCCCGAGACCGCCTGGGAGCGCGCGGTCGGCGACGAGCGCCCGCTGGCCGCCGACCGCAAGACGTTCGAGGCGCTGCACGCCGAGCGCGAGCCCGTCTACGCGGCCGCTGCCGACGCCTTCCTGCCCGAGGGCGACCGCGGCCTGGTCGCTCGCGCGCTGCCGGCGCTGCGCGCGCTGGCCGCCGCGCCGCCTCACACGAAGCTCGTCTGGGCGCGCAGCGCCGGGGGCGAGTACCCGGTCTACGTCGGGCGTGGGATCGCCGGCGCCGTACTGCCCGGGGCGGACGCCGGCCGCGCCTTCCTCGTCACCGACGAGCACGTCGGCCCGCTGTACGCCGCGCGGATGCGCCATGTGCAGCGGACGATCACGATCGCGGCCGGCGAGCAGCACAAGACGCTCGCCGCGGCCGAGCGGGTGTGGCGCGAGCTCGCCCGCGCGGGGATGGGCCATGACGACCACGTCATCGCGCTCGGCGGCGGCGTCGTCGGCGATCTCGCCGGCTTCTGCGCCGCGACCTACCAGCGCGGCGTCGGGGTGGTGCAGGTGCCGACGACGGTCGTCGCGCAGGTCGACTCCGCCTACGGCGGCAAGACCGGCGTCGACCTGCCGGAGGCCAAGAACTACGTCGGCGCCTACCACCAGCCGGCGGCCGTCATCACCGACGTCGACACGCTCGACACGCTGTCGGAGGCCGAACTGTCGGCCGGCTTCGCGGAGGTCGTCAAGACCGCGCTGATCGCCGGCGGCGGCCTGTGGGATCGCGTCGCGTCCGGCGCGGGCGGCCGGGTCCCGGACGCGGGGATCATCCTCGACTGCGCGCGCACGAAGCTCACCGTCGTCGCCGCCGACGAGCGCGACGGCGGGATGCGCCAGCTGCTGAACCTCGGCCACACCGTCGGCCACGCGATCGAGACCGCGACCGGCTACACGCGCTACCGCCACGGCGAGGCCGTCGCGCTCGGCCTGCTGGCGGCGCTGCGCCTGAGCGACGCCGGCGAGCTGCGCGAGCAGGTCGCGGGGCTGCTGGAGCGCGCTGGGCTGCCGACGCGGATGAGCGCCGTCGATCCCGCCGCCGTCGTCGCCGCCGCCCGCCTGGACAAGAAGCGCCGCGGCGACGAGGTGCCGTTCGTGCTCGTGCGCGCCCCGGGCGACGTGCACTACGGCCAGCGGGTCAGCGCCGACGCCGTCCTCGCCGCCGTGACAGAGTTGAGCGACCCATGAGCAGCCACAACCGCATCCAGATCATGCACGGCGTGAACCTCGACCAGCTCGACCGGCGCGACCCGGCGCACTACGGCGCCATCACCTTTCGCCAGCTCGAGCAGCAGATCGACACCTTCGCCGGCGAGCTCGGTCTCGACGCGCGCTTCTTTCAGACGAACTCCGAGGGCGAGTTCGTCGAGCACCTGCATCGCGTGCGCGACGTCGCCGACGCCATCATCGTCAACGCGGGAGCGTGGTCACACTACTCGCGCGCGATCGGCGACGCGCTGCAGATCGCCGGGCTCCCCGCGGTCGAGGTGCACCTGTCCGACGTCATGGCGCGCGAGGAGTGGCGCCGCGTCTCGGTGCTCGCCGACGACTGCATCGCGACGGTCATGGGCAAGGGCGTCGACGGCTACCGCGAGGCGTTGCAGACGCTGAAGGTCGAGCTCGAGGGGTGAGCAGCCGGCTCGACGCGCTGACAGCGGCCATCTCCGAGCTCGAGCTCGACGCGCTGCTGGTGACGAACGTCGTCAACGTGCGCTGGCTGACGGGCTTCACGGGCTCCAACGCGATCGCGGTCGTCGGGGCAGGCACGCCGCGCTTCGTCACCGATTTCCGCTACCTGACGCAGGCGGCCGAGCAGCTCGACGAGTTGTGGCTGCGCGAGATCTCGACGGAGCTGCTGCGTCGCGCGGCCGAGGGACTGCCGACCGGCCGCCCGCTGCGCCTGGGCTTCGACGACGCGCAGATGAGCGTCAAGCAGCACGCCCAGCTCGTCGAGATCGCCCCCGAGGGCGTCGAGCCGGTCGCGGCCGGCGGCGTGGTGGAGGGGCTGCGGGCGGTCAAGGACGCCGACGAGATCGAAGCGATCCGCGCCGCCTGCAAGCTCGCCGACGACGCGCTCGAGGAGGTGCTCGGCGCCGGCCTCGTCGGGCGCACCGAGCGCGACGTCGCGCTGGAGCTCGAGATCGCGATGCGCCACCGCGGCGCGCAGGACGTCGCCTTTGCGCCGATCGTCGCGTCCGGGGCGCACGGCGCGCTGCCGCACGCCGCGCCACGCGATGTCGAGATCGCGGCCGGGACGCTCGTCGTCGTCGACTGGGGCGCGCAGCTCGATGGCTACGCGTCGGACTGCACGCGGACGTTCGCCACCGGCGACCTGGACCCGGGCGACCGCGCGGTCTACGACCTCGTGCTGCTCGCGCAGGAGCAGGCGCTCGCAGCCGTGCGGCCCGGGCCGACCGGCAAGGAGGTCGACGCCGTCGCGCGCACGATCATCGAGCAGGCCGGCCACGGCGAGCACTTCGGCCACGGCCTCGGCCACGGCGTCGGCCTCGAGGTCCACGAGGGACCGCGCCTGTCCAAGCAGGGCAGCGATCCGCTTGCGGCCGGCAACGTCGTCACCGTCGAGCCGGGGGTCTACGTCCCGGGTGCGGTCGGGGTGCGCATCGAGGACCTCGTCGTCGTCACCGGCGACGGGCACGAGGTTCTCAGCGGCATCTCCAAGGCGCTGCGGACCGTCGCCTGAGCGACGCTGCGCGGCTGCCCTCGCCGCCGGCGGTGCGTGACGTTCCTCCGGCGGTTCGCAATCGTCGTTGACGGAGCATATGGTTGCGCTCGGATCCCACAGGCCCTTGGCCGGCGCGGGTGTTTCGCGGGCGAGCACGGGGCATCGAACACAGCTAGGAGCCGAGCCCGTTGACCGCACCAGCAGAGCACTTCGATGCCATCGTCGTCGGATCCGGGTTCGGCGGATCCGTGACCGCGTACCGCCTGGCCGAGGCGGGCCACAGCGTCTGCATGCTCGAGCGCGGCAAGGCCTTTCCGCCGAACTCCTTTCCGCGCTCACCGCTGGGGATGAAGTCGCAGTTCTGGGACCCGAGCGCGGGGCTTCACGGGATGTACAACATGTGGAGCTTCGACAACATCGACGCGATCTGCGCGAGTGGCCTGGGCGGCGGCTCGCTGATCTACGCCAACGTCCTGCTGCGCAAGGACGAGGACTGGTTCGTGCGCGAGGAGCCCGGCCACGGCAGCTGGAAGAAGGGCTATGAGTACTGGCCCGTCACGCGCGCCGACCTCGACCCACACTACGACCGCGTCGAGCGGATGATGAACGTCCAGAAGTACCCGCTCGACCAGGCGCCCTACGACAAGACGCTGAAGACGCTCGCCTTTCGCGACGCCGCGCAGAAGCTCGGCCTCGACTGGAGCCTCGTCAACCTCGCCGTGACCTTCGCCAACGACGGCGACCCGGCGCTCGTCGGCGAGCCGATCAAGGAGGAGCGGCCGAACATCCACGGCCGCACGCGGCTGACCTGCAAGCTCACGGGCGAATGCGATCTGGGCTGCAACCACGGCTCGAAGAACACCCTCGACTACACGTACATCACCGCCGCCTGGCATGCCGGCGCCGACATCCGCACGCGCTGCGAGGTGCGCGGCTTCGAGCCGCGCGAGGGCGGCGGCTACACCGTCCACTACGTCATGCACGACCCCGACTCGGAGGGCGTGCCGACCGACACGAGCCGCCTGGACAAGCACACGGCCACGTGCGACCGCCTCGTCCTCGCCGCGGGCACGATGGGCACGACGTACCTGCTGCTGAAGAACCGCTCGGCGTTTCCGAACATCAGCCCGATGCTCGGCCAGCGCTTCGGCGGCAACGGCGACCTGCTGACGTTCGCCCGCCAGTGCATGAAGGAGGGGCCGGACGGCGAGAAGGTCCCCAACGTCCTGGACTCCTCGCACGCGCCGGTGATCACGAGCGCGATCCGCGTGGCCGACGAGCTCGACGGGGGCGACGGCCGCGGCTTCTACCTCGAGGACGCGGGCCAGCCCGAGTTCGTCTCCTGGATGCTGCAACTGCTCGCCGCGCCGAGCGCGGCGTGGGAGCTGATCCCGAAGCTGCCCAGGCTCGCGGGCAATTTCATCACCCACAAGGACACCGACATCGGCGACACCGTCGCCGAGCTGATCGGCGACTGCGCCGAGTCGGCGGGCTTTCTGCCGCTGCTCGGGATGGGCCGCGACATCCCCGAGGGGATCATGTCGCTGGAGAACGGCGGCCTGGCCGTCGACTGGAAGAAGAACGGCAGCTCCAAGGCGTACTTCGAGCGCGTGCGCGACGTCTCCAAGGCGGTCGCCGAGGAGTTGGGCGGGACCTTTCTCGACAACCCGATCTGGCTGCTCAGCCGGGTGGTCACGGTCCACGCGCTGGGCGGGGCGCCGATGGGCCGCGACGAGAACGAGGGCGTCGTCGATCCCCACGGCCGCGTCTACAACTACCCCGGCCTGCACATCGCCGACGGCTCGGTCATGCCCGGGCCGGTCGGGCCGAATCCCAGCCTGACGATCGCCGGGCTCGCCGACCGCTTCGCCGACGCCATCCTCGAGGACATGAAGGGACCAACCGTGACCGCACCACCCCCGAAGGACTCCGACGCCGACTCGGCGGCCGCCGCCGACCGCGCGCCGGCCAGTGAGCATCCCGCGTCGGTCGAGTTCACCGAGAAGATGCGCGGCTTCATCACGTTCGGCGAGGAGGACTACGACAAGGGCTTTCGCCAGGGCAAGAAGGCCAAGACGAAGTGCATGTTCCACCTCACGATCACGATGGACGACATCGAACGCTTCGTCTCGGAGCCGGCCCACCAGGGCAGCGCGGCGGGCTCCGTCGAGTGCGATGCGCTGGGCGGCAAGCTGCCGGTGAAGCGGGGCTGGTTCAACCTCTTCGTCGACGCCGACGAGGACGGCGACGAGCGCAAGCTCATGAAGTATCGCCTGTGGATCGAGGACGGCGAAGGGCACCCGATCACGCTCAACGGCTATAAGGAGGTCAAGGACGACGCGGGCTTCGATGTCTGGAGCGACACGACGACGCTCTTCACGCACATCCTCGCCGGACACGTCGCGCCGGGTCCCGTCGACGAGGTCGGCGACGCGGGCGAGGAGATCGTGGCAATCGGCATCCTGCACGTCCTGCCGCCGGACTTCGCGGTCCAGATGACGACGTTCCGGGTCGACCCCGCCCACCGCGTGGACGCGCTCGGGCGCTTCAGCGCCCTCTTCCTCGGGTCGCTGGCGGAGACGTTCAAGCCGGGTGGCAAGGACGACGATTGACCACCGCCCTCGCACACGCCGACGAGGTCTTCCCGTATAAGACGGCCGACGGGATCGAGTGCAACGTCACGCACGTCAAGGGCCCGAAGCCGCCGACGAAGGGGCCGGTGCTGCTCGTCCACGGCGTCGGCGTGCGGACGGAGATCTGGCGCCCGCCGACCCCGCGCACGCTCGTCGAGGCGCTCGTCGACGACGGCTACGACGTCTGGATGGAGACGTGGCGCGCAAGCATGGACGTGCCGAACAACACGTGGACGCTCGATCAGGCGGCGGTGCTCGATCATCCGCTCGCCGTCAGGATGGTGCTCGAGCAGACCGGCGCGGACTCGATCCAGGCCGTGACGCACTGCCAGGGATCGACGAGCTTCATGATGGCCGCCTGCGCCGGCCTGCTGCCCGAGGTCCGCACGGTCGTCGCCAGCGCGGTCACGCTGCACCCCGTCGTGCCGAAGGTGTCGGCCCTCAAGCTGCGCTACGTCGTGCCGATCGTCTCCCGCCTGACGGGCTATCTCGACCCGCAGTGGGGCGAGGGCGATCCGCCCTGGATCCTGCCGAAGGTCGTCACGGCGTACTGCAAGGCGTCGCGGCGCAAGTGCGACAACGGCGTCTGCAAGGTCTCGAGCTTCATGTTCGGCGCCGGCGACCCGACGCTGTGGACGCACGAGGGGCTCAGCGAGCAGACGCATGAATGGACCAAGGGCGAGTTCGGCGCCGCGCCGCTGACGTTCTTCAAGCAGATCTCCAAGTGCGTGCAGGCAGGCCATCTCGTCAGCGTCGAGGGGCGCCCCGAGCTGCCCGAGAACTTCGTCGCGCAGGCGCCGCAGACCGACGCGCGCTTCTCCTTCATCACCGGCGGCGCCAACAACTGCTTCCTGCCCGAGAGCCAGCAGCGCACCTTCGACTGGTTCGATCGCCGCGAGCCGGGGCGCCACTCGCTGCACATCGTGCCGAAATACGGCCATCTCGACGTGTTCGTGGGGGAGAACGCAGGCCGCGACTGGCACCCGATCATCCTCGGCGAGCTCAACAAGATGCAATGAACCTTCCGCCGGTCCTGCCCGACGCGCCCGCCTCGAACGTCGTCGGCGAGACGACGTCGATCACGCTGTTCACGACGCAGCGGTGGTGGGGGCGGGCGGTCATGCCGGCGCTGTTCGTGGCGGCACGCGCGGCGCCGGGTCTGCTCAAGGCGATGGACTCCTTGTCGTTCATCAGCTTCGCGAGCTGGTCGCTGATCCGCGAGCTGCCCTACAACGGCCCGCCGCAGGCCCTGCACCGGCTGCGCCACCAGCACCTCTTCTTCGAGGTTCACTTCAATGGGAGCTGGGCGCAGTACATCGACTCGTCGGTGCGCGTCCTGACCGGCGGAATGAGGTCCTTCTGGGGCAGCTCGGTCACGTTCCCCGGCCCGCTGCCCGCGGCGCCGTTTCAGCAGTTCTTCTCAGATCACGAGGTCGACCTCTCCCACTACTACTGCGCATATCCCGAGGCGACCGTCACGATCGTGCGCAGCGCGCTGGAGCTCGAGGAGCGCCTGGACATGTTCGCCCACCGCGCCGCGCTGCTGCGCGAGGATGCCTTCGACGCCGCCTGGGACGCGTTCATCGCCGACGCGCAGCGGCTGCTGTGAGAACGACGAACCTCGCCGGGCGGACGTACGCGCTCATCGTCCTGACGCCGATCCGGCCGGGCCTGCAGGACGAGCTGCGCGCCTATCTCGGCACGCTGCCAGGCGAGGACAGCCCGCTCGCCCGCGTGGAACGCACGCACATGGCGCGGCTGCTGATCGTCGACGACATGCCGACGCCGCCGGGAACCGACCTCGCCGACCCGCTGGGCAACGCCTACCTGCTGTTCACGAGCACCTTCGACGGCGAGCTCGACGGCTACCTGGACGAGCTGTGCGAGCGCCTGGCTCCCGAGGCTGCGCAGATCTGGGGTCGCTGCATCGGCTGTCCCGATCCGCCCGCGGGCGCCGCGCTGAAGACCTGCCTCGCGCACAACCAGATCGAGTCTGGCCTTGCGTTCGCCGCCTACGGCGACGCGTCGGTCGCGCAGGTGCGCTCCGCGCTGGACAAGCGCGAGCGGCTGACGCGGTTCGTGATCCGCGCGCAGAACCTGGACCCGGCCGCCCGGCGCAGCGCGTTTCTCGAGGAGTTCGGAGCGCGATGACCGGCGGGCGCCTCGATCTCGAGGACATCCAGGGCGACATCCTGCGCGCCTACGGCAACGCCTACGACTGCACCTCGTACGTCTTCGTGCACGTCGACGACGTGGCGGGCGGCCGCGCCTGGCTCGACGAGGTGGCGGAGCACGTCACGACGGCGGCGCCGTGGACAGACGGCAAGCCGCAGACGACCCTGAACGTCGCGCTGACTGCCGCCGGGCTTGCCGCGCTCGGCGTCGCGCCGCAGATCGTCGGCACGTTCGCCTTCGAGTTTCGACATGGCATGGCGTCGCGGGCGACGCTGCTCGGCGACGTCGGTCTCAGCGCCCCGTCGGCGTGGGAGCCGGGCCTCGGGACCGGCGCGGCGCACGTGCTGCTGGTCGTCAACGCGCAGGAGTTCGAAGCGCTCGAGCACGCGCTGGGCAAGCTGCGCGCCGCGGTGCGCGCAGCGGCGGGCGTGAAGATCGTCGGCGAGCAGCACGCCGCGCTGCTGCCGGCCGCGCGCGAGCACTTCGGGTTTGCGGACGGGTTCGCGTAGCCGGCGATCGCGGGCGCCACGGAGGACAGGACCGCCGGCGGAGGGATCCCCGAGAAGCAGGGCGGTTGGCGTCCGCTTGCGCCCGGCGAGTTCATCCTCGGATATCCCGACGAGGACACGCTGACAGATTGCCGGGGGCGGCTGCCGGCGGCGCCCGCCGACCCGCTGGGGCGCAGCGGCACGTACATGGTCTGGCGCAAGCTTCACCAGGACGTCGCGCTGTGGCGGCGCACGATCCGTTCAGGAGCCGAGCGCTGGGCCGACGGCGACGAGCACAGGCTTGCCGCGAAGGTCGTGGGGCGCTGGCCGAGCGGGGCGCCGCTGTCGACGCACCCGGACTCGCCAGGGCGCGGGTTCGACCCCGCCGCGCCGGGCGCGAACGACTTTCGCTACGGCGACGACCTCGACGGCCGGCGCTGCCCGCTCGGCGCGCACATCCGTCGCTCCAACCCGCGCGACGCGCTGGGCCACGACGGGGCGCTGAGCATGCGCCACCGCATGATCCGCCGCGGGATGCCCTATGGCCCGCCGCTTCCCGACGGCGCGATCGAGGATGACGGCGAGCAGCGCGGCCTGATCTTCGTGAGCTTTCAGGCGAGCATCGCGCGCCAGTTCGAGGGCGTACAGGGGCCGTGGCTCGACGACGGCAACATCTTCGGCCTCGGCCACGACAAGGACTTTCTGCTCGGCGATGCCGCGCATGGCGCGGGTGCCGGCGCGGACGGTGCCGCCGGCAGCGGCAAGATGACGATCCAGGGCGAGCGGCCGTACTTTCTCGCTCCGCAGCAGCCGCTCGTGACGAGCGCGGCGGCGAGTACCTGTTCGTGCCGGGGATCGCGGCGCTACGTGCGATCACCGCGGGGTTGCCGGTCCACGGCAGACGACAAGGAGCATGTCCGGTGAGCCCACGTCCGCAGGAACTCGGCGGTCCCGAGCGCGTCCAGAAGGTGCTCGGCGCGATGGAGCAGCACATGAACAACGTCCGCGGCTACAAGCGCGGACACGCGCGCGGCGTGGTGCTGCGCGGATCGGTTCGTGGCGACTCCGCAGGCCGCCGCGCTGACGACGGCAGAGCACTGCAGGGCGCCGCGATCGACTGCATCGTGCGGCTCTCAAACGGCGGCTCGAGCCCATACCTGCCCGACCGCGAGACGCCCAAGCGCGCCAACACGCTCGGGATGGCCGTGCGCTTCGACCTGCCATCGGGCGATCACACGAACTGGACCGCCCTGAACACGCCCGCCTTTCCACCGCGCACGCCCGACGACTTCCACGCGATGGTGTGCGCGCAGCGAGCGGAGCTGCCCGGGGGCCTGCCGAACCCGCTGCGGCTGCTGGCGTTCCTCGCCCCGCGCCCGTACGCGATCGCGGGGATCAAGGTCGCCGCGACGCTGGCGCCGCCGCTGAGCTTCGCGACGGCTCGCTTCCACGGCCTGCATGCGTTCCACCTCGTCGACGCCACAGGCCACCGGCGCGCGTTTCGGTACCGCTGGCTGCCACTGGCCGGGATCCACGCGATGGATCCCAAGGACGACGTCGACACGCCGCCGCAGTACCTCGTGAGCGAGTTCAAGCAGCGCGTCGAGCGCGCGCCCGTGGCCTGGCGGCTCGTCCTGCAGCTCGCGAACCCCGGCGACGAGACCGACGACGTGACACGGCAGTGGCCGGAGGATCGCGAGCTGGTCGTTGTGGGCGAGCTCGTGGTCGATCGCCTGCACGAGGACCCCGAGCTCGTCGATCGCCACGTCTTCGACCCGACGCGGATGCCGCCGGGGATCGAGCTCTCCGACGACCCGCTGCTGCACTTCCGCTCGGAGGCCTACGCCGAGTCGCACCGGCGCCGCACGAGCGAATCGCGGCCGGCGATCCTGCCCGAGTAGTCCGGCCCGCCGCTACCGTGCGCGATGGCATCGTGGGACGAACGCCTGAGTTTCGGCACAGTGGCGTGTGGTTTCGGCACACGCTGCGCGCCACGCTGCGCCCATGCCGAGGCGCGAGCAGGGGGTGGCGGGAGTTTGGTGTCCTGAGGACACACAACTCCACCCACCCCTCGACGCGCGGGTCGCGGCGCTCGCCGCCGAGCAGCACGGTGTGGCGTCGGTGACGCAGTTGCTGGAGCTTGGAATGTCGCGTACCGCCATCCATGTGCGCGTTCGAAACGGCCGCCTGCACCGCCTCCATCGCGGCGTGTACGCCGTCGGCCACGAGGCGCTGACCCTGCACGCGCAGTTCATGGCCGCGGTGCTGGCGAGCGGGCCGGCCGCGGCGCTCGGCTACCGCTCGGGCGGCGCCCTATGGACGATCATGACGTGGGAGGACACCCACCTCATCGAGGTCATCGTGGCTCGCGGGGCCGGCCGCAGCCGTCCGGGCCTGCACATCCACTGCGCGCGAAAGCTCGACTCGCGCGACGTCACCCGCCGCCACGGCATCCCCGTGACGACGCCCGCGCGCACGCTGCTCGACCTCGCCGACGTGCTGACCGACAAGGGCCTGCGCCGCGCGGTCCGCCAGGCGCAAGCGCTGCACCTCACCAACGTGCGCCAGATCGCCGACGTCCTGACACGCTCCAACGGTCGGCGCGGCGCCTCGCGCCTCGCCGCGCTGATCGCCGACGGTCCCGCGCCGACGCGTAGCGAGCTGGAGGATCTCGTGCTCGGCGTCATCCTCGAAGGGGGCCTGCGCAAGCCGCAGATCAATCGCCGCCTGGGGCGGGTGTATCCCGATCTGCGCTGGCCGGAGCAGCGCCTGACCGTCGAGTGCGACAGCGCAACGTGGCACGACGGCAAGCTCGCCCAAGAGGACGACGCCGAACGCCAGGCGCGCCTGGAGGCCGGCGGCGAGCGGGTGCTGCGCGTGACCTGGGAGCAGGCGCTGCAGCACCCCGAGCAGACGATCGCGCGGCTTGTGGCCGCAGGCGCGCCCTACACTGGGACCCGCCCATGATCAGCACCAACCAATTGAAAAACGGGAACCACATCGACGTCGACGGGACGGTCTTCAAGGTCCTGGACTTTCAGCACGTCAAGCCGGGCAAGGGCGGCGCGTTCGTGCGCACGAAGCTGCGCCGCGCGAGCGACGGCAACGTCATCGACCGGACCTTCCGCGCCGGTGAGAAGTTCCGCTCCGTGCACACTGAGTCGCGCAAGATGCAGTTTCTCTACACCGACGGCACCGACGCGCACTTCATGGACTCCGAGAACTACGAGCAGCTCGCGGTCCCGCAGACTTCGGTCGCCGACGCGCTGCGCTGGACGAAGGCCAACGACACGGTCGACGTGCTCTTTATCGACGGCACCCCCGGAGACCTGCAGCTGCCGAGCTCGGTCGAGCTCGAGGTGACCGACACGGACCCCGGGCTGCGCGGCGACACCGCCTCGGGCGGCGGCGACAAGCCGGCGACGCTCGAGACCGGCGCGACCGTGCGCGTGCCGCTGTTCGTCAACGTCGGCGACCGCGTCAAGGTCCAGACCGCGACGGGCGACTACATGTCGCGCGTGTAGGCACGCACTCCGCGACCAGGACCAGCTTGCCCCGCCGCTCCGATCAGCGCCGCGACGCGGTCTTCGCCCTCTACCAGGCGGAGCTCACGGGTCGTGAGCTCGAACAGGTCTTCCAACGCAACGCGAGCATCTTCACGCGCGCGCTCGCGTACGCGGCGCAGGACCGCGGCGACGAGCTCGACGTGCACATCGCCAAGCATGCGAAGAACTGGTCGCTGGAGCGCATCGCGCCGCTCGAGCGCGCGATCCTGCGCGTCGCGCTGCTCGAGATGCTGCACCCGGACGCCGCGCCCGCCGATGCCCCGATCGCGCCGGAGGGGGCGATCGACGAGGCCGTCGAGCTCGCCAAAACCTACTCCGGAGCCGACGCTCCGGGCTTTGTCAACGGCATCCTCGCCGCCGTGCATCGCGAGATGAGCCAGAATCCGGCGCAGCCATGAGCTCCGCCGACCAAGCCGACGCCGACGCGACCCTCGACGAGCTCGTCGGCCGCCTCGAGCGCGCCGCCGAGCAGCTGCGCTCCGGCGACCTCAGCGCCGACGCCGCCGCGACGGTCGTCGAGGACTGCGCCGCGCTGGCCTCGCAGGCGTCCGCCGAGCTCGAGCGGCGCGCGCGCGAGGCCGAGCGTGACGCGCGACCGGGCCAGGACTCGCTGTTGTAGTGCCGCGCGCCGCGACGGCTGACGAGCGGTGCGTCCTGTGCTGGAGGGATCACTGATGCCCTACCCCGACGCGCTGCGCGGCCAGATCGAGGCCTACCTCGTGAACCTGCGCTTTTCACAGGAGCCGCTGGCCGACCGCCTCGTCGAGTCCATGCAATACAGCCTGCTCGCGGGCGGCAAGCGCATCCGCCCAGTGCTGGCGCTGGCGACGGCGCGAGCGATCGGCCGCGACGAGCGCGAGCTGCTGCCGCTCGCGGCGGCGATCGAGCTGATCCACACGTACTCGCTGATCCACGACGACCTGCCCGCGATGGACGACGACTCGCTGCGGCGCGGCCAGCCGACCAACCACGTGAAGTTCGGCGAGGACGTCGCGATCCTCGCCGGCGACGGGCTGTACGCCGAGGCCTTTCGCCACGTGCTGACGCAGCAGCGGGGCGATCCGCGTCACATCCTCGCCGCGGTCGGGGAGCTCGCGGCGGCCACGGGCGTGGACGGCATGGTCGGCGGGCAATACCTCGACGTCGCCGGCAGCGGCGACGACGAGCCGGAGGCGGCGCGCAGGCTGCGGCGCACGCACGAGCTCAAGACCGGGAGGCTGATCGGCGCGTCAGTCGAGTGCGTACTGTTGATTGCAGGCATGAGCGGACCCCAGACAACCGACTATCGCGACTACGCCGCCGAGCTCGGGGTGCTCTTTCAGATCGTCGACGACATCCTCGACGTCACCGGCACCGACGCCGCGCTGGGCAAGCCGCAGGGCAGCGACGAGCGCCAGGGCACGCGAACCTACGTGACCGAGTTCGGCCTGCAAGGCGCGCGCGACCTCGCGGCGCGCTCCCACGAGCACGCGCGGGCATCGCTCGCCGCGGCGGCGCCCGACGGCGCGCCGGAGCTCGAGCAGATCACGGATTTCATCGCCACGCGCACGTCATGAGCCACCTGCACCGCATCAACCGCCCGCAGGACCTGCACGCGCTGTCGGAGGACGAGCTGCGAGCGGTCGCGCAGGAGGTGCGCGCGCACATCATCGACACCGTCGGCGAGATCGGCGGGCACTTCGGGGCGAACCTCGGAACCTGCGAGCTGGCGGTCGCGCTGCACTCGCTGCTGGACTCCCCGCGCGACAAGATCCTCTGGGACGTCGGCCACCAGGCCTATCCGCACAAGATCCTCACCGGTCGCCGCGACCAGCTCGCGACGATCCGCAAGTACGGCGGCCTCGCGCCGTTCTGCGCGATCGAGGAGTCCAAGCACGACATCATGGGCGCGGGCCACGCCTCGACGTCGATCGGCTACGCCGTCGGCCTCAAGGAGGGCATGAAGATCCTCGGCAAGCCCGACGCGGGCAAGGTCGTGGCGGTCATCGGCGACGGCTCGATGACCGGCGGCGTCGCGTTCGAGGCGATCCATCAGGCCGGCGGGCAGGGCACGCCGATCGTCGTCGTGCTCAACGACAACGGCATGTCGATCTCGCCGAACGTCGGCGCGCTGTCGCGCTCCTTCAACCGCGTGCGCCTGAACCCGAAGCTCTGGCACACGCGTGAGAGCCTCGAGGAGCGCCTGACCTCGATGCCCGGCATCGGGCCGGCCTTCGAGCGCCTCGGCCCGCAGCTGAAGGAGTCGATCAAGGCCTTCTGGGCGCCCGGCCTGTTCTGGGAGGAGCTCGACTGGGCCTACGTCGGGGTCATCGACGGCCACGACGTCCGTGCCCTGCGGATCGCGCTGCGCAGCGCCTTCGCGGCCGGGCGTCCGGTCGTGGTGCACGTCGCGACGGTCAAGGGCAAGGGCTTTGCTCCCGCCGAGGACGGCGGCCTGGAGGGCATGGAGCGCTGGCACGCGGCCAAGCCGAAGTCGATCGCCAACGGCATCGCCGCGCCGACCCCGCCGCCGAAGAAGCCCGACCCGCCGCCGCAGTACACCGCCGTCTTCGGCAACGCGCTCGTCGCGGAGTGCAAGCGCGATCGCCGCGTCGTCGGCATCACCGCTGCGATGAACTCCGGCACCGGCCTGAACATCCTCCAGAAGGAGATGCCCGAGCGCTACTTCGACGTCGGCATCGCCGAGCAGCAGGCGATCCTGTTCGCCTCCGGCCTCGCGCTCGAGGGCGTCAAGCCGGTCGCGGCGATCTACTCGACGTTTCTGCAGCGCGCGTTCGACCAGATCGTCCACGACGTCTGCCTGCAGAAGCTCAACGTCGTCTTCGCACTGGACCGCGCCGGCCTCGTCGGCGACGACGGGCCGACGCACCACGGCGTCTTCGACATCGCCTACCTGCGCCCGCTGCCGAACATCACGCTGATGGCGCCGCGCGACGAGGCGATGCTCGTGCACATGCTGCGCACCGCGCTGCTGCACGACGACGGCCCGGTCGCGATCCGCTACCCGCGCGGCGAGGCCGCCGGCGTGGCGCTGCCGATCACGCCCGAGCCGATCGAGATCGGGACGGGCGAGATCCTGCGCGAGGGCGACGGCAAGGTCGCGATCGTCGGCTACGGCAGCGGCGTCGGCCGCGGGCTGGCCGCCGCCGCGCTGCTGGCCGAGCACGGCATCGACGCGACGGTCGCCGACGCGCGCTTCGCCAAGCCGATCGACGTCGCGCTGATGTCGCGCCTCGCGGCCGAGCACGACCTGCTCGTGACGGTCGAGGAGGGCGTCCTGGCGGGCGGCTTCGGCAGCGCCGTGTGGGAGTCGCTGAGCGACGCCGACGCGCTCGACGCACGGATCCTGCGCATCGGGCTGCCCGACCGCTACGTCACCCACGGCACGCCCTCGGCGCTCTACGACGAGGTCGGCTTCACCGGCCACCGCATCGCCGAGCGCATTCGCAGCGTGGTCGCCGAGCGCGCGATCGCCGGCTCGTAGCGGGCCCCTGCGAGACTGTTCAGAGGCGCACCGCGGTCGAATCGGTCGATCGCCGTGTTCCGATCCAGGCATGACGCTCTCTCTTCGAACTCCGATCTGCGTGCTGGTCTGTGTGGCGCTGGTCGCCGTCGCCGGCGGCTGCGGCGGGCAGCCCGTCGAGCAGGTTCGTGTGCTGCAGATCGATCCGGCGGCGTTCACGACGCGCGCGGGCGCGGCTCCGGCGCCCCGTGCGGCCGGCGCGGTGCGTGCGTCGCTGACGGCCGTCACCGCGCGTACCTTACCGCCGCCGATGCGGGTGCCGCAGGTCGGCTCGATCGCAGCCGGCAGACCGAACGACGGCCGCCTCGTCAACGGGCTGCAGCTGCCGGAGACCGGCCCGGACTGGGTCACGTGGGATGCGCCGCTGGGGCGCAGCCCCAACCGGCCCGAGCGCCGCTGGGCGACCGACCGGCTGCTGAGCGTCCTGATCGGGGTGCTGCACGACTACCGGCTGGCCAACCCCGGCGCCCCACCGGTGCTCGTCGGCGACCTCAGCCGCCCCTGGGGCGGGTGGTTCGGCTCGCAGTTCGGCGGGCTCGGCCATGCCTCGCACCAGAACGGCCTCGACGTCGACGTGGTCTACCCGCGCGCCGACCGCGCGCTGGCGCCCCCGGCCCACGCGGAGGTCGACCGCGCGCTCGCCCAGGATCTCGTCAACCGCTTTGTCGCCGCCGGGGCGCAGTTCGTGTTCGTCGGGTTGAACGTCGGCCTCGGCGGGCCAGAGGGCGTCGTGCAGGCGATCGCCCACCACGACGATCACCTGCACGTGCGCATTCCCAACGCCCTGCGCTGAGCGGACCCGCGCCGTGCGCGTCCGGTGGGTCAGGCGTCTGGCGGACGCTGCGGGGCGCGCAGGCGGATCGGCCCGTGCGCCTGATCGTCCGCTCGGCGTCGGCCGCATCGGTCGTGGCGCGCTGCATGCTCGCAGCGTACGCGGCACACGCGCTCGAGGGCGCAAATGAAACGACCCGCCAGGGAGTGGCGGGCCGCTTCGGGGAGGAGAGACACACCGCTGTCTTGACCGTGTGGCTCGAGCGACGTGCGGCCGATCTCGGAAGGACCTCGGGGAAGGGCCTGGCCACCGTTCGCTCCCCGTGATTGTCCTCGCCGGCCGGCCGCAGCGGTGTGAGTGCGATCACACAGCGGCGCCGAGGTACCGTGGGGGCTCTGTGGTCCGCGTACGCCTCGACACCCTGCTCGCCGAGCGCGGCCTGTTCTCTTCGCGCACGCGCGCGGCGGCGTCCGTGATGGCGGGCGAGGTGCGGCTCGGCGGCGACGGCGAGCGGGCGCAGAAGCCCGGCCAGATGGTCGACCCGGAGATCGCCGTCTCGCTCGACGAGCGCCCGCGCTTCGTCTCGCGTGGCGGCGTGAAGCTCGCCAACGCGCTCGCGATCTTCGGGGTCGACCCGCACGGCCGGCGCTGCCTCGACGTCGGCGCCTCGACGGGCGGCTTCACCGACTGCCTGCTGCAGAGCGGCGCCGAGCACGTCGTGGCGCTCGACGTCGCCTACGGCGAGCTCGACTGGCGCCTGCGAAACGACGAGCGGGTGACGGTGCTCGAGCGCCTCAACGCGCGCGCGGTGGCGCCGGAGCAGCTCCCCTACGCGCCGGACCTCGTCGTCGTCGACCTGTCGTTCATCTCGCTGACGAAGGTCCTCCCGGCGGTGCTGGCGTGCACGGCGCCCCGCCACGACGTCCTCGCGATGATCAAGCCGCAGTTCGAGGTCGGCCGCGCCAACGTCGGCAAGGGCGGCGTCGTCCGCGACCCCGCGGGCCGGCGCGGGGCGCTCGTCGGCGTCGCCGTTGCCGCGCGCCGGCAGGGCGCGACGGTGCTCGGCTTCGCCTCCTCCGGTTTGCCCGGCCCCAAGGGCAACCTCGAGAGCTTCGTCTGGCTGGCCGAGGCCGGCCGCGAGGGTGACGTCGGCGATCTCGAAGCCGCCGCGCGCGAGGTCGAGCCGTGACGCCCGTGCGCTCGGTCACGGTGCTGACACACAGCCGGCCGGGGCAGATCGCGCCGACGCTCGAGCGGCTGATCGCCGACGCGCTCGAGGCCGGCGTCGAGCTGCGCTTCGATTCCGAGGAGGCGGAGAAGCTCGGCCTGCAATCCGGCGGCCCGATCGTCGTCGACAGCGAGCTGTGCGAGGACGTCGACCTGTGCATCGTGCTCGGCGGCGACGGCACGATTCTCCAGGGGTTGCGCCGCTACGCCCGCACGGCCGTGCCGGTGTTCGCCGTCAACTACGGCGAGGTCGGCTTTCTCGCGACGATCGATCCTGCGGAGATCGCCGAGTCGGGCTTCGGCTGCGCCTTCGAGCGCGAGTTCGAGGAGCTGCTGCTGCCGGCGATCACGATCGACACGGGCGCGGGCCGCCAGACGGCGATCAACGACGTCTCCTTCCACCGTCTCGTCGGCGGCCGGGTCGCGCAGCTCTCCTACGGCGTCGAAGGCGAGGAGGTCGGCTCCGTGCGCTGCGACGGGCTCGCGGTCTGCACCGCCGCCGGCTCGACGGGCTACAACCTCGCCAACGGCGGCCCCGTCCTGGCCTGGGGCGTCGAGGGCTTTGGCGTCTCGTTCATCGCCCCGCATTCGCTGACGGCGCGCGCCCTCGTCGTCGCGCCGGCCGACGCGCTCAGCGTCGCCAACCGCGGGCGCGAGGCGGTCGACATCAACATCGACGGCCGCCCGGTCTGCCAGATCGCGCCCGGCGACGAGCTCATCGCGCGCTACGAGGCCGACGCGGCGCGGCTCGCCCAGCTGCCCGGGTGGTCGTTCTACCGCCGCCTGCGCACGAAGTTCGGTCGGCTGTCCTCGTAGCGATTCCGTCGGGCGCCGCTGGTAGACCGTGCGGCAATGCTCACCGAACTGCGTGTCGAGAACCTGTTGCTGATCGAGCGCGCCGAGCTGCGCCTCGCGGCGGGCCTCAACGTCCTCACGGGGGAGACCGGCGCGGGCAAGACCGTCCTTGCGCACGCGCTCGATCTCCTGCTGGGCGGCCGCGCAAAGCCGGGCATCGTGCGCCCCGGCGCCGCGGAGGCGTACGTCGAAGGTGTCTTTGAGCTTGCGCCAGGGCTGCGCGACGAGCTCGGCGAGCGGCTGCCCGCAGGCGCCGACGAGGTCGTCCTCGCACGCCGGATCGGCGCCGACGGCCGTACGCGCGCGCTCGTCAACGGCCGCAGCGCGACGCTCACCGACCTGCGCGAGCTCGCCGAGCCGCTGATCACGTTCTACGGCCAGCACGAGCACCGCCGGCTGACGCTCGCGGGGGCGCAACTGGAGATCCTCGACGGCTTCTGCGGCGAGGCGCAGCTCGCCCGCCGCTCGAAGGTCGCCGCCGCGTACGCGACCGCGCGCGAGGCGCGCGGCGCGCTGGAGGGGCTGCGGGAGCTGGCCGGGGCGCGCGAGCGCGAGATCGACCTGCTGGAGTTCGAGCTCGCCGAGATCGAGGCCGCCGGGCCGAGCGCGGACGAGGCGTCCGCGCTGCGCGCAGAGCGCGAGCGCCTGCGCCACGTCGAGGCGCTGCGGGCCGCGTCGCTCGGCGCCGCGGAGGCCGTCAGCGGCGACGAGGCCGGCATCGGCTCGGCGCTCGCCGCCGCGGGCCGGCCGCTGGAGTCCGTCGCCGGCATCGACGGGGGGCTTGACACGCTGGGCGAGCGCTGGCAGGCGCTGGCGATCGAGGCCGACGACCTCGCCGCCGAGCTGCGGGGCTACGCCGAGGGGCTCGACGTCGAGCCGGGCCGCCTGGAGGCCGTCGAGGAGCGCCTCGCGGTGCTCGACCGTCTCGAGCGCAAGCACGGCGGCTCGATCGAAGCGGTGCTCGCCCATGCGGCGAGCTGTCGCGAGCGACGCGCGGAGCTGGCGGGCGCGGAGGTCGCGATGGAGGCGGCGAGCGCGCGCCTGGCGGGCGCCGAGGCCAAGCTCAGGGAGGGCAGCGCGGCACTGCGCAAAGCCCGCGCCGCGGCGGCGCCGAAGCTCGCGGCGGCGGTGCGAAAGCGCCTCGACGAGCTGGCGATGAAGGGCGCCTCGTTTCACATCGAGCTCTCCGACCGCGCCGCGGGACCTGCGGGCGCCGACGCCGTCGAGTTCCTGATCGCGCCCAATCCCGGCGTGCCCGCGGGACCGCTGCGCGAGACGGCCTCGGGAGGCGAGCTGTCGCGCATCATGCTCGCGCTGATGGGCGTCGCGGCCGGAACGAGCCGCGCGACGCTCGTCTTCGACGAGGTCGACGCCGGCATCGGCGGGCAGACGGCGCGCGCCGTCGGCGATGCGCTGCGCGACCTGGCGGCGGGTCGCCAGGTGCTGTGCATCACGCACCTGCCGCAGATCGCCTCGCTCGCCGCGCGCCACTTCTCGATCGCCAAGGACGCCTCCGTCAACCCTGCGCGCACGACCGTCACCCAGCTCGCCGCCGCCGACGTCGTGTCCGAGCTCGTTCGCATGCTCGGCGCCGACGGCGACGGCGACGGCGCCGCCCGCCGTCACGCCGAGGAGCTGCTGCTGCGGGCGGCGTGAGCCGCCGTCAGCGCGGTGGCTGAGCCGCGGGCTCGCTGCCCTCGGCCTCGACCGCGACGTCCGCCTCGCTCGCGTCCGAGTCCGGCTCGGCCGCCTGCGCGAGCTCGATGCCCTCGCGCGCGAACTCGGCCCGCAGGCGCTCGAGCAGCTCGCTCGTGATCGACTCGTGGTCCGCAGTCAGGGCTTTGACGGCGAGGCGCACGGCGAGCGCTCGCGGCTCGCGCCGCTCGACTTCGAGCACCTCGGGTTCCTCGAGCAGCTCGTCGCTGTCGCGGCAGAGGGCGTGCGCGACGCGCGCGGCGCAGCGGCGGGCATGCTCGTCGTCGGTGTCGGGCGCGACCTCAATCTCGATCACCGTGCGCGACCAGTGCTGGCTGCGGTTGCCGACGCGCAGGATCGTGCCGTTGGGGACGTACCAGACGGTGCCGTCCTCGGCGCGCAGGCGCGTCGTGCGCAGCGACACCGCCTCCACCGTGCCGCGCGTCCCGCCGTCGAGCTCGACGACGTCGTCGACGCCGAACTGGTCCTCGACGAGGATGAACATCCCCGACAGAAAGTCCTTGACCAGCGACTGCGAGCCGAAGCCGAGCGCCACGCCGATGACCCCGGCGCCGGCCAGCAGCGGCGCGACGTCGATGCCGATCTCGCTGAGCACCATGAAGATCGCGAACAGCAGGATCACGAAGCCTGCGACGCTGCGCAGGATGCTCGTCAGCGCGCTCAGGCGCCGCTCGGCGCGCAGCGTCGCCTCCGGCGTCTCGGAGGGCGGCAGGCCCGGCGCCCGGCGGCGCACCGCGCTGACGCGCTCGCGCACGACCGTCGATCCCAGGCCGCGCAGCCCGCGGGCGATCGCGCGGCCGACGAGGCGGTTGACGATCCATGCGCCGATCAGGATCAGGACGATCGTCAGCGGCGTTCCGAAGACGACGTCGGCGACCTCGGCCGCCGTGACGCTCTCCGTGCGCTCGAGGATCTCGCGGCAGGCGAACTCGGGGTCCGCTCCGCAGGCATCGCGCAGCTGGGCCGGGCTGATGTCGGCGAGCACGAACGGCACGAGCCGCGACGCTAGTACATCGCACTCTTCGCAAGTCGTTAACACCCCCATCTAGACTGGGCGCGATGGCCGTCGCCACCTTCAGAGAGGTCGCTGGGCCCGCGCGCATCGGTCGCCGGACCAAGCGCCTGGTCAAGGAGCTGAAGCCGGGAGCCGTGGCCGTTCTCGACCACAAGGACCTCGATCGGGTGTCCGCGGAGGACCTGATCGCCGCCGGCGTATTGGCGGTGCTGAACTGCAGCCCGTCGTCGACCGGCGCCTATCCGAACATGGGACCGCTGCTGCTCGTGCAGGCGGGCATCCACCTCGTCGACCTTCCGGACGACTCGCTCTTCGAGCGCATCTCCGACGGCGAGGCGATCATCGTGCGCGGCGGCGAGGTGCGGCGGGGGTCGAAGGTGCTGGCGATCGGCGAGGTCCAGGAGCCCGAAGCCGTGCGCGCGGCCACCGACGAGCGCCGGCGCGAGATCGGCGACGCGCTCGAGGCGTTCGCGCAGAACACGATCGAGCACATGCTCGAGGAGCGCGAGCTGCTCTCCGGGCGCATCGAGCTGCCGCGCTTCGACACGGACTTCCGCGACCGCCCCGCGCTGATCGTCGTGCGCGGCGTCGACCACCAGCAGGACCTGCGCGCGCTGCGCCCCTACATCCGCGACATGAAGCCCGCGATCCTCGCCGTCGACGGCGGCGCCAACGCGCTGCTGGCGGAGGGTTTCAAGCCCGACATGATCGTCGGCGACATGGACTCGGCGACCGAGGCGGCGCTGCGCTGCGGCGCCGAGCTCGTCGTGCACGCCTATCCAAACGGCAAGGCGCCCGGTCGCAGCCACCTCGAGCAGCTCGGACTGCCCTTCAAGGTCGTGCCCGCGCCGGGCACCAGCCAGGACGTCGCGATGCTGATCGCCGCCGAGAAGGGCGCCGAGCTGATCGTCTCCGTCGGCTCGCAGTTCAACCTCGTCGAGTTTCTCGACAAGAACCGCCGCGGGATGGCCTCGACCTTCCTCACCCGCCTGCGCCTCGGCGAGATCCTCGTCGACGCGAAGGGCGTCAGCCGCCTGTACCGTCCACGAGCCGGTGCGGCGCCGCTCGTCGGCGTCGTCCTGGCCGGGCTGCTGTGCCTGCTGGCGATCGTGATCCTGACGCCGGCGCTGCGTGACGTGGCCGACCTGCTGTGGCTCAAGCTCGAGGTCCTGCTCGGGCTCGAGTGACTCATGCGAGCGTGACCCATCTTTGACTTCCGCTATCACGCGCTGTCGCTGGCAGCCGTCTTTCTCGCGCTCGTCGTCGGGTTGACGCTCGGCGTCGCGATCGGCGACAAGGAGCTCGTGTCGTCGGCGAGCACGGACATCCGCAAGTCGCTGCGAAACGACGTGCAGCGCGCCGACAGCGAGCGCGACGCCGCCAAGGCTCGCCTGCAGGCCGAGCGCCGGTACGCCGAGAAGGCCTATCCGATCCTCACCGACGGGCGCCTGCGCGGGCGCCGGCTCGGGCTCGTACTGCTCGGCCCCAGCGACATCTCGCCCGAGACCGTGCGCGAGTGGCTCGACCCCTCGGGCGCCTCGCTGTCGCTCGTGGCCGAGCTCGACGACGAGGTCGACCTCGAGGCGCTGGCCGAGCGCGCGCGCGGCACGCGCTACGAGCAGGTCGACTCGAAGCCCAAGCTGCTGCGCGACCTCGGCCGTCGTGCCGGCATCCAGATGGTCGAGGACGGCACGCTCATCGGAGAGCTGCGACCCGCGCTGTTGCAGTCGCTCAGCGGCGAATTCGGGGGCCTGGACGGCGTCATCGTGATTCGCCCGGAGAGCTCGCAGAAGGACAAGCCGGCCGCCGAGCGGCTCGCCGAGCTGCAGGACGGCATCGTGCGAGGCCTGGAGCAGACGGGCGTGAAGGTCGTCGGGATCGAGCCGGGCGACAGCGACCCGTCGCAGATCGCGTGGTTTCGCGACCGTGAGCTGTCGACGGTCGACAACATCGACGAGACCGCCGGGCATGCAGCGCTCGTGTTCGTGCTCGCCGGAGCCGACGGCGCGTTCGGGCGCCGCGACGGCGCGCAGGACCTGCTGCCGCCCGTGGTCGCGACGGCGCCGCGCACGCGCTGACGCGGGCGGACGTACCCCGCAGATTGCGGGCTGGGCGCCGTGGCGCACGGCCTTCGGTCCGCTCGCGCCGCTAGGTTGCTCTCGGTGCAAGCCCTGCCGTTCGTCTTTTCGCTGGCCGTCGCCCTCGGCCTCACGCCGCTGATCCGTGGTCGCCTCGCCGACGCCGGGCTGGTGGCCGAGAACTACCGCGGCGCCAGGCTGCCGGTGCCGATCGGCGTCGCGATCGTGCCCGCCGCGCTGATCGCGCTGATCCCGATCATGCTGCTCGCGCGCCTGACCTCGGCCGACGTCTTTCCGACCGACCTCTCGCTGGTGATCGCGTTCGTGCCCGGCATCGCGCTGCTCGGCTTCGTCGACGACGCGTTGTCGGGTCCCTCGCGAGGCTTTCGCGCCCATGCGGCCACCGCGCTGAAGGGCGGCTTCTCGACCGGCATGCTGAAGGCGCTGGGCACGCTCGGGCTCGCGCTGCTCGTCGCCTCGGCGCTGCCGGGCTCCGACGGCGAGTTTCTGCTCGCGGCCGCCGTGCTCGTGCTCGCCACCAACGCCTTCAACCTGCTCGACCTGCGCCCCGGCCGCTCCGTCAAGGCGTTCGTGCTGCTCGGGCTGTGCCTGACGATCGCCACGCAGATCACCGAACCGCTCGCGGCGCTCGGCCTCTTCATCGGGCCCGTGCTCGTGTGCGGGTTCTACGACCTGCGCGAGCAGGCGATGCTCGGCGACGCCGGGTCGAACGTCATCGGCGCGATGGCCGGCGTCTTCATCGTGCTGACGCTCGACACCGGCGAACAGGTCGTCGCGTTCATCCTGCTGCTGCTCATCAACCTGTATGGCGAGTTCCGCTCGATCTCGACCGTCATCGAGAAGACCCCGGGATTGCGTCACCTAGACTCACTCGGGAGGCCGTCATGACGCAGATCCGCCCCAAGAGCCGCTTCATCTTCATCACGGGCGGCGTCGTCTCCTCGCTGGGCAAGGGCATCGCCTCCGCGTCGATCGGGCGGCTGCTCGTCGCGCGCGGGCTGACCGTCGGCCTGCAGAAGTTCGACCCGTACATCAACGTCGATCCCGGGACGATGTCGCCCTACCAGCACGGCGAGGTCTTCGTCACCGAGGACGGCGCCGAGACCGATCTCGACCTCGGCCACTACGAGCGCTACACGGACTCCAACACGTCGCGCGCGTCGAACGTCACGGCCGGCGGCATCTACAACTCGGTCATCCGCCGCGAGCGCCGCGGCGACTACCTCGGCGGCACGGTGCAGGTCGTGCCGCACATCACCGACGAGATCAAGCAGCGCGTGCACCTGCTGGCCCAGATGCAGGACGTCGACGTCGTCATCACGGAGATCGGCGGCACGGTCGGCGACATCGAGTCGCTGCCCTTTCTCGAGGCGATCCGGCAGTTTCCCGTCGATGTCGGCCGGCGCCAGTGCATGTTCATCCACCTGACGCTCGTGCCCTACATCGGCCATGCCGGCGAGCTGAAGACCAAGCCCACGCAGCACTCCGTCAACGAGCTGCGGCGGATCGGCATCCAGCCCGACATGCTGCTGTGCCGCTCGGAGTCCGAGCTGGGCACCGACATCCGCAAGAAGATCGCGCTGTTCGCGTCGCTGCCGGTCGAGGCGGTCGTCAGCGCGAAGGACGTCGACAACATCTACAAGGTGCCGCTGTGGTTCGAGGCCGAGGGCGTCGACGACCTCATCTGCGAGCACTTCGACCTCGACGTCCCGGCTCCCGACCTGTCGGAGTGGGGCGAGATCACCAAGCGCGCGTCCGAGACGACCCAGAGCGTGAAGATCGCGCTCGTCGGCAAGTACGTCGCGCTGCAGGACGCCTACCTGTCGGTGTCCGAGGCGCTGCGCCATTCGGGCTTTCACCACGACTGCGCGATCGAGATCGACTGGGTGGACTCCGAGGCGCTGAAGAGCGATGCCATCGCGCGCGAGCGTCTCGGAGTCGCCGACGCGATCCTCATCCCCGGCGGCTTCGGCGGGCGCGGCATCGAGGGCAAGATCCGCGCCGCGATGGTCGCGCGCGAGCAGCGCATCCCGTACCTCGGCGTGTGCCTCGGCATGCAGGTGGCGGTGATGGAGTTCGCGCGCCACGTCGCGGGCATGGACGGCGCGAACTCGACGGAGTTCGATCCCGAGACGCCGTTTCCGGTGATCGACCTGCTGCCCGAGCAGAAGGAGGTCACCGATCTCGGCGGGACGATGCGCCTCGGCGCGGACCCGGTCAAGATCCACCCCGCGACTCGCGCGCGCGAGCTCTACGACGAGGCCGTCATCTACGAGCGCCACCGCCACCGCTACGAGGTCAACCTCTTTCTGCGCAAGCGCCTGGAGGCCGCGGGCCTGATCGTCAGCGGCACGTCGACCGACGAGCGCCTTGTCGAGATGATCGAGCTCGACGACCACCCGTTCTTCGTCGCATCGCAGTTTCACCCGGAGTTCAAGTCGCGCCCGGAGCGCCCTGCGCCGCTGTTTCGCGATTTCGTCGGCGCCGCGCTCGTGCACTCCCGCGAGCGCGCCGGCGAGCTGGACGCCTGACTGCTCGAGCAGCGGGGTCGCGGCGTTCGGCGGCGATCGACGCGGGGTACACGGCAGGCATGTCTGCAGACGAGCAAGGCTCCGAGCCCGCGACCCACGAGGACGATCGGCGCGAAGGGGAGAGGACCGACCGCCCGGCGCATGTACGCGTCGAGGACGACGGTGACGGAACCTCCGCCGCTCCCGCGTCGACAAAGCCGCCACCGCTGCCGGAGTGAGCGACCGGCGGGAGGCCGCGCCCGTCAGACTGCGCAGTCGATGCGCCCCGCTTCGGACTATGAACGCGCCCGGCTGAACGAGACGTTCGCCCGCCTGTGCGCGATCGCGAGCCCGTTCGGCCGCGAGCGCGCCTGCGCCGAGGCCGTCGCGCGGGAGCTGCGCGCGATCGGGATCGACGTCGAGGAGGACGGCGCGGCCGCCGAGGCCGGCGCGGAGTGCGGCAACCTGCTCGCGCGGATCCCCGGCCGCGGCGAGCGGACGATCCTGCTCTGCGCGCACCTCGACACCGTGCCCGAGGAGGGCGAGATCGAGCCCGTGCTCGACGACGGCGCCTGGGTCAGCGCCGGCGACACGATCCTCGGCGCCGACAACAAGGCGGCGGTCGCCGTGCTGCTCGAGGTCGCGCGCCGCTGCGCGATCGAAGGCGCCCCGGTCGGGGTCGAGCTGCTGTTCACCGTCTGCGAGGAGGTCGGCCTCGAGGGCGCGAAGGCGTTCGACGTCTCCACCTTGCGCAGTGATTGGGGTTACGTCTTCGACCACGCGTCGCCGATCGGGGAGATCATCGTCGCCTCGCCCACCTTCTATCGCTTCGAGGCCGACTTTCGCGGCCAGTCGGCCCACGCCGGCATCCGCCCCGAGGACGGGCGCAGCGCGATCGTGGCAGCGGCGCGCGCGATCGGCGCGATGCGCCTCGGCCGCATCGACGAAGAGACGACGACGAACCTCGGCTCGGTCCACGGCGGGCTCCCCGGCACGAACGTCGTCGCCGAGCGCTGCCGGATCGTGGGGGAGGCGCGCTCGCTGCATCCCGCCACGGCGGAGACGATGATCGCCGAGCTGATCGAGCACATCCACGATGCCGCCAACACCCCGCACTGCGCCTGCGACGTCGACGTGACGACGCAGAAGCTCTTCGACGGCTACCGCCAGACGGCCGACGCGCCGTCCGTGCTCGCCGCCGAGCGGGCCCTGGCCGAATGCGGGTACACGCCCAAGCGCCGCAGCACGGGCGGCGGCTCGGACGCCAACGCGCTGCTCTCCAAGGGCTTCGCGTGCACGAACCTCGCCAACGGGACGGAGTACAACCACGAGCCGCGCGAGCGTGTGAGCGTCGCCGCGCTGGAGGGCATGCTCGACGTCTCGTTCGCGCTGCTGGACGCATGCTCCGCCTGAAGCGTGCAACGGTCGTCGTGGCCGGGGAGCCCGGCGCGATGGAGCAGCGCCTGTCGGTCCTGATCGACGGCGAGCGGCGCTCGGCGATCGCCGACGTCGGGCTCGTCGGCGCCGCACAGCCCGGCGACGAGCTCGTCGTCAACGTCGAGGCGGTCGAGCTCGGGCTCGGCTCCGGCGGGTTTGACATCGTCCACGTCAACCTCACGCGCGGCCTGGATGGCGAGGGCAGGCCGCGCGCGCACGTCATGAAGCTCAACTACACGAGCCTGCAGCACGCCGTCGCGCCCGTCGAGGAGGGCGACGCCGAGGCCACGCCCGCCCCGCCCGAGCTGCCGATCGGCCGGCCCGCGGCAGTGCTCGCGCTGCACGGCCAGCTTGCGCCGCTCGCCTGGGGCTTCGCGCAGGCGCGCCCGGGCGCGCGCCTCGGCTACGTCCAGACGGCCGGCGGCGCGCTGCCCGGCGGGCACTCCTGCGTCGTGCGCGAGCTGCGCGACGACGGGCTGCTCGCCGGCCACCTCACCGCCGGCCCGGCCTTCGGCGGCGCCGACGGCGAGGCGATCACGACCGCTTCCGCGCTGCATCACGGCCTCACGGCGCTGGGCTGGGACGCCGCCGTGACCGGCCCCGGGCCGGGCATCCTCGGCTCCGGCTCGGCGCTCGGCCATGGCGGCCTGACGGCGCTGGACTCCGCCCACACGGCGCTCGCGCTCGGCTGTCGGACGCTGCTGGTCGCGCGCATGTCCTCGACCGACCTGCGCGCGCGCCACCGCGGCCTCAGCCACCACACGCGCACGGTGCTCGAGCTGCTGCTCGCGCCCGTCACGGTCGCCGTTCCGATCGGTCACGGCATCGCAGCCGAGCCCGGCCGGCACGAATGGACGGCGCGCGAGGCAGACCTGCAGGCCTACCTCGCCACGACGCTGCCCTCGCGCTCGATGGGCCGCGAGGACCCGCTGTTCTTCTGCGCCGCGATCGCCGCCGGTAGCGTGCTCGCTCAGATGTCCGAGAGCCAGCCGACAGCTTGAGCGAGAAGCGCATCGAGCCGCTGGGCGGCGAGACGGCCTTCGAGGGCTCGCAGTTCACCGTGCGCGTCGAGCGCTTCCGCCAGGCGGACGGCGAAGTCGTCGAGCGCGAGATCATCCGCCGCACCGACGCCGCGGGCATCGTCGCCTACGACGGCGAGCACGTCTGGCTCGTGCGCCAGCCGCGCGAGGCGAGCCTGCAGTACACGCTCGAGCTGCCGGCGGGCAAGCTCGACGTCGAGGGCGAGTCCGCGCTGCAGACCGCCAAGCGCGAGCTCGCCGAGGAGATCGGGCGCGAGGCGGTGCAGTGGCAGGCGATCCTGTCCTTTCACCCCACGACGGGCTACAGCGATGAGATGGTGCACCTCTTCGCCGCGACGGACCTGCGCGAGAGCGACGTCGAGCCTGACCCCGGCGAGCGCATCGAGATCGTGCGCTGGCCGCTCAGCGACCTCGACGGCGCCCTTGCCGCCACGACGGACGCGAAGACCCTGCTCGGCCTGCGCTGGCTGCGCGACCAGAGCTGAGTTCCGCGCACGCACGCTTGCACCGCAAAGGTGCCCTGAGCGCGGCGGCGAAGAGCGCCCGCATGGCCGTCACGCAGACGCCCGCCCGCCCGTTCGAGCACCACGTGCTCGACTTCCTCGCGTACCTCGAGTTCGAGCGCGGGCTGTCGCGCAACACGCTCGAGGCCTACCGCTCCGACCTGCTGCAGTTCGGCCACTTTCTGGCGCGCAACGAGCTCGACCCGACGACCCTCGGCCACACCGAGCTGACGAGCTTTCTGTCCGAGCTCGCGGTCGGCGGACCCGAGCGCCCGCCGGTCGCGCCCGCGACGATCCAGCGCAAGGCCGCATGCCTGCGCTCGTTCTACCGCCACCTGCGCCGCGAGGAGATCATCACCCACGACCCCACGGCCGAGCTGCGCTCGCCGCGCAAGAACCTCAAGCTGCCGCAGGTCCTCAGCCGCGACGAGGTCGCCAAGCTGCTCGCCACGCCCCGCGGCAACGAGCCCGCGGCGCTGCGAGACCGGGCGATGCTCGAGCTCATGTACGCGTGCGGCCTGCGCGCGAGCGAGGCCGTCGACCTCACCGTCGGCGCCATCGACCTGCCCGCGGGCGTGCTGCGCGCGCGCGGCAAGGGCTCCAAGGAGCGCCTGATCCCGATCGGGCGCGAGGCCGTGACGGCCCTGCGCGCGTACCTCGAGCACGGGCGCACGAAGCTCGTCGGCCTGCGCGACGAGCGTCACCTGTTCGTCAACCACCGCGGCGGCGGGCTGACCCGCCAGGGCCTCTACAAGATCGTCCAGCGCCACGCGCGCACCGCCGGGCTGGACGGCAAGATGAGCCCGCACACGCTGCGCCACACGTTCGCGACGCACCTGCTCGCCGGTGGCTGCGACCTGCGCTCGCTGCAGGAGATGCTCGGCCACGCCGACGTCGCGACGACGCAGATCTATACGCACCTCTCCGCCGACCGCCTCAAGGACGTCTACTTCAAGGCGCACCCGCGCGCCCTGGGCAGCTCGACCGGCGGCCCCTGACACAATCCCGCGGGTGCGCCCCGCCCTCCTGAGCCTCATCGCAGCAGTCCTGCTGGCCGGCTGCGGCAACTCGAAGACCGCGGCACCCGAGACGGGGCTGATCCCCGCGCCGAAGGAATTTCGCGACGTGAAGTACTCCAACGAGGGGGTCCGGCTGCGCGCTCCGTCGAACTGGCGGCTCGTCCCGGGCACCGGCTCGCAGCTGGGCACGATCGCGGTCGGCGACGGCCAGATCGCGATCTGGCGCTACGCGCGCACGGAGCCGCTGCCCCTCACGCGCGCGCAGCTGCACGCCGCCCGCCAGGCGCTCGTCGCGCAGGTCGAGCGGCGCGACTCGACGTTTGAGCTGACGTCCTCGCGCCTGGTCATCAAGCCGGGGCTGCGCGCGGTCGAGCTCGTCGGCGTCCAGACCATCCAGGGCGAGCGGCGCTCGCTGCGCTCGCTGCACGCCTACGGACGCGGTCACGAGGTCGTCGTCGACGCCTTCGCGCCGCCGAAGGACTTCGCGCGCGTCGACGAGCAGACGTTCGCGCCGGTCGCGCGGTCGCTGCGGCTGGTCGCTCCGCAGTCGTCCTAGGGCCGTCGGCGATGCCCGAGCTGCCGGAGGTCGAGACGATCCGCAGCCGCCTCGCGCCGCTCGTGGAGGGGCGAACGCTGCGCGCGCTCGAGATCCTCGACCCGCGCTGGTGTGCGCCGCCGGCGCCCGAGGCGCTGGCCGACGCGCTCGTCGGGCGGCCGCTGGTGCGCCTCGGCAGGCGCGGCAAGTACCTCGTCTGGGAGGCGACGGACGAGATCCATCTGCTCATGCACCTGCGCATGACCGGGACGCTGCTCATCGACGCGCCGCCCGGCACGCCGTACGTGCGCGTGCGCTTCGAGCTCGGACCCGTGGACGGCGCCGGTGCGCGGGCGACCCACACCCTGAGCTTCTGCGACCCGCGGCGCTTCGGCACCGGCCAGCTCGTGCTCGGCGGCGAGGCGCTGCAAGAGTTCTTCGCGGCGCGCCTCGGCGTCGAGCCGCTCGGGCCTGACTTCACCAGCGAGCACCTCTACCTGCAGACCCGCAACCGCCGCGCGCCGATCAAGGCGGTCCTGCTCGACCAGCGCCGGGTCGCCGGGGTGGGGAACATCTACGCCAACGAGGCGCTGTTTCGCTCGAACATCCACCCGCTGCGAGCGGCGCGCCTGCTGACGCGCTCGCAGGTGGCGGTGCTGCGCGATGGCGTCGTGGCGTCGCTGCGGGCCGGGATCGACGCCGGCGGCGCCTCGATCGACGACTTTCGCCACCCGGACGGCGTCAAGGGCGCCTTTCAGCACGAGTTCCTCGTCCATGACCGCGCCGGCAAGCCATGCCTCGTGTGCGGCGACCCGATCGTGAAGTTTGTCGCGGCGGGGCGCGGGACCTACGCGTGCGAGCGCTGCCAGAAGCGACCGCGCCGAAGGCGCACGGCGGCCGACCGGCAGACGCTCAGGCGGTGAGCAGCTCCTGCAGCCGGCCCGACTGGTCGGCCGCGGCGGTCTCGTCGTAGCCGCCGACCAGGACGTCGTCGATGAACACCTGGGGGAGGGTCATCATCCCCGAGCGCTTGGCGAGATCGACGAACGCGTCGGGGTCGCTGGCGACGTTGATCTCGCGGTAGTCGATCTCGCGCGCGCTGAGCAGCATCTTCACGCGGGTGCAGTATCCGCAGGCGTTCGTGGTGTAGACGACGACATCGCTCATGGCCTGGGGCCAGTGTAGAACGTCAATCGACGAGCAGGTCGGCGAGCATGCCGGCCTCGGCGGCGACCGCCGTCTCCTCGTAGCCGCCCAGCAGCACGCTGCCGACGAAGACCTGCGGCAGCGTCTGCATGCCGGTGCGCTGCGTGAGCTCGAGGTGCTCCTCGGAGTCCTCGACGACGATCAGGTGCTCGTAGGGGATCTCGCGCTTCTCGAGCAGCTTCTGTACCGACCAGCACGTCGTGCAGAGCTCCGTGTCGTAGATCGTGACCTTGCGCATCGCCGGTCCGCTACTCGACGAGCAGGTCGTCGAGCATTCCGGAGCTCGCCGCCGCCATCGTCTCCGTGCCGCCGCCGAGCAGGATCGACCCGACGTAGACCTGCGGCAGCGATGTCATGCCGCTGCGCTGCGAGAGCTCCTCGAGCTCGGGCGAGTCGGGCCCCATGACGACCTCGTCGTAGGGGATCTCGCGCGCGGTCAGCATGTTCTTGACCTGATCGCAGCTTGCGCAGACCTCCATGCTGTAGATCGTGACCTTGCGCATGGCCTACTAGGGGTCCGCGACGAGGTCCATCAGCATGCCGTTCGCCGACGCCGCCTCGACCTGCTGGTAGCTGCCCAGCGGGATCGCGCCGACAAATGCCTGCGGCAGCTTCATCGATCCGGTGCGCTCGCCAAGCTGATGGTGCTCGGGTGAGTCGAGTGTGACGTTCGTCTCCTCGTAGGGGATGTCGTTCGCCTCGAGCAGTGACTTGAGCCGCGCGCTGAACTGGCAGCCCTCTTTGGTGTAGACCTTGACCGTTCTCATGACCACGAAAGTCTAATGACCGGCTCGCTGAAGACGGAGGCCGTCGTGCTGCGCTCGATGCGCTTCGGCGAGGCCGATCGGATCCTGCATCTCTACACGCCACACCGCGGCCGCTGCAGCGCGATCGGGAAGGGCGTGCGGCGCGCGCGCAGCCGCTTCGGCGGTCGCCTCGAACCGTACTTTCGCCTGCACATGGTGCTTCACGACGGTCGCAGCGAGCTCATGACGGTGACCAGCGCGGAGACGATCAGCGGTCATCCGCGGCTGCGCGAGCACGCCCCCGCGCTCGACAGCGCGGCCCGCGCGTGCGACGCTGTCACGCGATTGTTCGCGACTCCCGAGCCGCATCCTGGCGTGTACGCGCTGCTCTGCAACGAGCTCGCGCTGCTCGACGTGGCACCTGAGCAGGCGACGCACGCAAACCAGCTCGCCTTCCGCCTGAAGCTCCTGCTCGCCGCGGGCCTCGCGCCGCAGCTCGCCGCGTGCGCCGTCTGCGGCGAGGCCGACCACCTGTCGGCGTTCTCCGGCGCCGCCGGCGGCGTCGTCTGCAACTCCTGCGAGGCGTCGGCCTTCGTGCTCGGCGAGGAGGCACACGAGTTCATGACCGCGGCGCTGGGATCGCCGCTGGCCGGCGCGCCCGCAGCGGGCAACCTCGCGCTGCGCCAAGCCGACCGCGCGATCTCCGAGACGCTCGAGCATCACGCCAATGTGCGGTTGCGACCCGCGCTGCCGGGATAGGATCGGCCGGTGGGAGAGGGCACCGCCACCGTGAAGTACGTCTACGACTTCGCGGAGGGCTCGATGGGCATGCGCGATCTGCTCGGCGGCAAGGGGGCGAACGTCGCGGAGATGACGCGGATCCTCGGCCCCGAGCGCGTGCCGGCCGGGTTCACGATCACGACAGAGGCCTGCGTCTCCTACATGCAGTCCGGGCGCGTGCTGCCCGCCGGGCTCGACGGGGAGGTCGACGACGCGCTTGCGCGCTTGGAGGCCGCCGCCGGCAAGCGCCTCGGCGATCCGGACGACCCGCTGCTGGTCTCCGTGCGCTCGGGCGCGCGCGAGTCGATGCCGGGCATGCTCGACACCGTCCTGAACCTCGGGCTCAACGACCGCTCGGTCGAGGGCCTGTGCGCCCGCACGCACAACGAGCGCTTCGCGTGGGACTCCTACCGGCGCTTCGTGCAGATGTTCGGCAACGTCGTGCGCGGCATCGCAGGCGAGCGCTTCGAGGCCGAGATCGCCGCCGCCAAGAAGCGCGCCGGCGTCCGGCTGGACACCGATTTGGACGTCGCGGCGCTGCGCGAGCTGCAGGCCGCGTTCGCCGCGATCTTCTTCTCCGAGACCGGGGAGGACTTCCCGCAGGCGCCGCGCGAGCAGCTCGCCCAGGCGATCAGCGCCGTCTTCGACTCCTGGCAGGGCGACCGCGCGATCTCCTATCGGCGCATCAACCGCATCCCCGACGACTGGGGCACGGCGGTGAACGTCCAGCAGATGGTGTTCGGCAACAAAGGTGAGACATCGGGCTCGGGCGTCGCGTTCAGTCGCGACGAGGTGACTGGTGAACCTGAGCCCTCGGGTGATTTTCTCGTCAATGCGCAGGGCGAGGATGTCGTCTCGGGTGTGCGTAACACGCAGGACATCGCCGAGCTGCGCGACGTCATGCCCGAGGCGCACGCGCAGCTCATGGAGATCCTGCGCGCGCTCGAGGTGCACTACAAGGACATGCAGGACACGGAGTTCACCATCGAGGAAGGGCATCTGTACATGTTGCAGACGCGCAATGCCAAGCGTCCCGCGCAAGCGGGGGTGCGCTTTGCCTGTGACGCCGTCGCGGAGAACCTACTGACCAAGGCCGAGGCGATCTGCACGATCGACACCGACAAGCTCGACGCGCTGCTGCACCCGACGTTCGACCCGCACGTCGAGTACGCGGTGCTCGCGCACGGCGTCGCCGCGTCGCCGGGTGCCGCCAAGGGTGAGATCGTGTTCACGGCGCCCGATGCGGTGGCCGCCGCCGCCGCCGGGCATCACGTGATCCTCGTGCGGCCGTTCACCGAGGCCGAGGACGTCGCCGGGTTCTTCGCCGCCCAGGGCATCCTGACGGCTGAGGGCGGCAAGGCCAGTCACGCGGCGCTGGTCGCACGCGGCATGGGCCGTCCGGCGGTCACGGGCGCCGGCGAGCTGGACATCAGCCTCGCCGACCACGAGCTGCGCGTGGGGCAGACGGTGCTGCGCGAAGGCGACCGGATCGCGATCGACGGGACGACCGGCAACATCACGGTCGACGACGTGCCGCTCGTCGAGCCGGTGATGACGGAGTACTTCGAGCAGGTTCTGCGCTGGTGCGACGAGTTGCGCAGACTCGGCGTGCGCGCGAACGCCGACACGCCCGAGGACGCATCGAAGGCGCGCGTGTTCGGCGCGGAGGGGATCGGCCTGTGCCGCACCGAGCACATGTTCATGGCCGCCGACCGCCAGCCGAAGATGCGCGAGATGATCCTCGCCGACAACATCATCGACCGGCGGGCGGCGCTCGACGATCTGCTGCCGCTGCAACAGGCGGACTTCGACGCGGTCTTCGAGGCGATGGACGGGCTGCCCGTGACGATCCGGCTGCTCGACCCGCCGCTGCACGAGTTTCTGCCACCCGACGAGGAGGACCCCAGGGCGCACGCGCTGCGGGAGGTCAACCCGATGCTCGGCACGCGCGGCTGCCGGCTGGCGATCCTGCATCCTGAGATCTACGAGATGCAGGTGCGCGCGATCATGCGCGCCGCGCGCGCGGTCAAGCAGCGCCTCGGGCACGTCCCGCTGCTCGAGGTGATGATCCCGTTGATCGACTATGAGCGCGAGCTCGAGATCCTGCGCGATCTCGTGCACGCGACCGCGGCCGAGGAGGGCATGGTCCACCGCGAGGACTATCTCGTCGGCACGATGATCGAGCTGCCGCGTGCATGCTTCCTTGCAGACACGATCGCGCTGCAGGCCGACTTCTTCTCGTTCGGAACCAACGACCTGACGCAGACGGCGCTCGGCTTCAGCCGCGACGACATCGAGGGCAAGATCCTCGCGCGCTACATCGAGATGAAGATCTTTGATCGCTCTCCTTTTGAGACGATCGATACACCGGGAGTCGGTCAATTAGTGAGAATGGGTGCCTGGCTGGGCCGAAAGACCAAGCAGGACCTCAAGCTCGGCGTGTGCGGCGAGCACGGAGGCGATCCCGACTCGATCAGCTTCTTTCACGACTCCGGCATCGATTATGTGTCCTGCTCGCCGTTTCGCGTGCCGGTCGCCCGGGTCGCGGCGGCGCAGGCCGCGATCCGTGGCAGCTCGCCGTCCGGAGGCTGAACGCCCCCCCCGCGCCGGAGTTCGCGGGCGCCCATTCGGTGGATTTGCGTAGTTCCCCACAACATTCGGTTTAGAGTAGGGGCGAATGCGGCAAAGACGGCTACCAAGTCGATTTGGCCTGGGCCGCCCGAGGGGAGAAAAGTTCATGATCGGTAGCAAGGATGTTTTCCCGCCACACGCGCAGCGCGCGTCGAGGCGCAACCGTAGGCGCACGATCGCGCCCGCCGCTGTCGCGGCCGCAACGATGTGCGTCGCGCTGCTCGCCGGTGCCTCCGCGGCATGGGCAGGGCCCGCGCTCAGTACCGCCGTCACCGTCCCGCAGAGCTTGGCCGTCGGGAACACCGGCGTCCCCACGACGCTGCAAATCCTGAACACGTCGGTCGTCGGGCCCGGCGAGACCGGCTACGACAGCGACACCTACAGGATCGACGCCATCACGCTGGTCCCGAGCTGCGGCTCGCAGATCTTCAGCGCCGACTGCCCGGTGTCCGCCCGCGACGCGGGCGTCGTCGTGCCGGCCCCCCTCTCGGCTTCCGGCCGCGCAGGCACGGCATGCGCCGGCCGGACCTTCACCATCGCCAACATCGACGCGGCTCAGGGCAAGTACCAGTTCACCCCGAACGCGACGATCCTCCTCGGGGCCGCCAACGGCCCGGTCGCGGCCGCCAGGTGCATCATCGACTTCACCGCCAGCGTGC
>Ga0136633_1000261_pt1 | contig 40061 bp, 47 predicted proteins | sample AntDrymeUQ832206_2_FD_105494 | JGI IMG/M metagenome (GOLD analysis project Ga0136633, IMG submission 105494) | Polar desert sand microbial communities from Dry Valleys, Antarctica - metaG UQ83 (22.06) | ecosystem: Environmental > Terrestrial > Soil > Desert | place: Antarctica: Dry Valley... | reverse complement strand
GTACGGTCTTCATGGCGGTCCCCTTGTCGTTGGAGTGTCTTGGCGGACGCCCAACACCTACCGCAAGGCAGGAATCAGGCGGGGGACCGCCACCTCAAGTTCCACGACGAACGGGACAACCTCCGGCAGCCTCACGAACATAGTCCTTGAGCGGCGATTGCCCCAGCGTCTGTCGATCCGCCATCGCTGGCGCGACACCCAGCATGCTAACCGCCGCGATGCCGACGACCACCAACCTTGCAAGCCCAGCAAACACGATGCGCCCCTCGACGAGATGAGCGGCGAGATCCACTCAACTACCAGTAATACCGGCGGGAACGGGGTTTGCTTACGGCGAGAAGTCAAAAATTTTTGTAAGCAGCTGGCTGGCAGGGTCTGAGGAGCTGGCAACGCGTGGGCCTCAGTCGGCGATCGCGGCGGACTGCTGCGGCTCGAGGGTGCGGATACGCAGCAGCTTGCCGAACCACTCCGGCATCCACCAGTTCCACTTGCCGAACAGCGAGACCAGCGCCGGCACGAGCAGCGAGCGCACGATGGTGGCGTCGAGCAAGATGCCGAAGCCGAGGGCTGTGGCGAAGATCTTGATGTCCGTGCCGGGACCGGAGGACAGGGCGATGAAGGCCAAGAACAAGATCAATGCGGCGCTGGTGACCAGCCGACCCGTGCGGGCGATGCCTTCGATGACGGCTCGGTCGGTGTCCCGCCCAGCGTCGTACTCCTCTCTGATCCGGGACAGGATGAAGACCTCGTAGTCCATCGAGAGCCCGTAGAGGAACGCGAACACCATCAACGGGACCCAGAAGGTGATGGCCCCGGTGTGCTCGATGCCGAAGATCTGCTCCGAGCCGTAGCCCTTCTGCCAGAACAGCACCATGAAGCCGTACGTCGCCGCGAGCGTCACCAGGTTGAGCAGCACCGCCTTGAGCGGCAGCAGCACCGAGCGGAACGCCCGGGCGAGCAGCACGAACGTCAGCAATGTGATCATCGTCAGCATCAGCGGGAAGTTGCCGTAGACCGCCTCGAGGAAGTCGATCTGGTCGGCGCCGATCCCCGCAATGCCGAGCACCGCTCGGTTGTCGTTGGTCGCGGCCAGGGCCGCTTTCACCGGCTCGACCGAGGTCGAGTTGACCGTCTCCTTGTCCGGGATGACGATCAGGACGGTCTTGCCATTGCGCACGTTGGCGGCGTCCTTGGAGACCACGACGGAGTGGATCCCCTCAACGCCCTTGAGGTCGGCAGCCACCTTGTCCGCTCCATCGGCGGTGGTAAGCACCTGCATCGGGGTGAGGATTCCGGACGGCAGTCCGCCGCGCTCGAGGGTCTGCAGCGTGCTATAGGTCGGTCCGTCGTTGGCCAGCGAGGCAGCACTCGGCAGGCCGATCTTGATGCCGAAGAAGGCAGCGGTGAGCAGGCCCATGACGACCATGGCGCTGCCGGCGGCGACCCAGCGCTTCGCGACGATCATCCGCGCCCAAGCGGCCCAGCCCCGGCTCGCGTTGTTCTCGTGCCGGATCTTCGGCCAGTCGACCTTGGGTCCGATGCTGCTGAGGATGACCGGCGTCAAAGTGAGGGTGGTGAGCACGCAGGCCAGCGGGATCAGCGCTCCGCCGATGCCGACGCTGCGCATGAAGGGCACCGGTAGTACGACCAGTGCGATCAACCCGATCGCGACGGTGACGCCGCTGAAGATGACCGCGTGACCGGCCGTCTCCATGGCCCGCACAACAGCCTCGTGGTTGTCCCGCCCGTGATCGCGCTCCTCGCGCCAGCGGGTCACGAGCAGCAGGGAGTAGTCGATGGCGACACCGAGCCCGATCAGGGCGACGAGGAACTGCACGATGAACGAGACGTCCATCGCCATGGTGATAGGTAGCAGCATCAGGAACGACACCATGATCGACGCGAAGGCAACGAGCAACGGCAGCAGCGCCAGGAACGACGCGAAGACGAACGCCAGCACGATCAGCGCGCCGCCTGCGCCGAAGAGCACCTCGGCAAGAACGCTGGGGCCGGTCTCGCCGCTGTCGCCGAGAGCGAGCACGTCCTCACCGGTAAGCCCAGGGGCCCAGCCGGCGGGTGCGGCCTCCGCGGATGCCTCGCGCAGCTGCTCGGTCGGGATCGGGATGGTCGGGTTCTCCGACACGGCGTAGAAGACCATGGCGAAGGCGGTGCGGTCGTCCTTGGTGCGGAACACCTTGTTGCCGCTGCTTGCCTCATCGACGACCCGCAGGTTCGGAACCGCCTTGCCGACCTCCTGGAAAGCGGCCGCGAGCTCGCGCTCGTTGCCGGTGATGGTCTTCCCATCCGGCGCTGTGAACGAGATCAGGTAGGGCTGGCTGAACCCGCCGCTGCCGAACTCCCGGATGATCTGCTTCGCCGCATCGGTGCCCGGCTGACCAGGCATCGAGAACTCCACGGTCAGGCGATCGCTCACCGGCGTGAGGGAGGAAATGCCTCCGAAGATGAGGGCCACCCAGGCGAACAGGACCAGCAGCCGGTGGCGCAGGATGAACTCAGCAAAACGACGCAACGACGACACTCCCCAAGATCGGCGGTTGCCTGCACCGTATCGGCCCGTAGGTTGTCGGCGTGGATGTGATCGTTGGTGAAAAACCTCTCACTGAGGCAGAGCTCGTGGCGGTCGCTCGTGAGGGTGCTTCCGTGACCCTCGCTGGCTCGTCCTTGGAGCGCCTTGCATCCGGTCGCCGGCATGTCGACACCCTGGCGGCGAGCGACACCCCGGCCTACGGCATCTCGACGGGCTTCGGTGCCCTGGCGACCCGGCACATCCCGGTCGACCAGCGTGCGCAGCTCCAGCGCAGCCTGATCCGCTCGCACGCCGCTAGCTCCGGCCCCGAGGTCGAAGCAGAGACCATCCGCGGCATGGCGCTGCTCCGGCTGCAGACGATGGCGACCGGCCACACCGGCGTCCGCCCAGCGACCGCACAGGCCTACGCCGCTCTGCTCAACGCCGGCATCACGCCGGTCGTCGGTGAACACGGATCCCTCGGCTGCTCAGGCGATCTCGCTCCCCTCGCCCACGTCGCCCTCGCCGTCATGGGAGAGGGCATCGTCCGGTACGACGGACAGCTCGTGCCCGCCGCGACCGCCCTGGCCAGTGCTGGGCTGGCCCCGGTGGAGCTGGCCGAGAAAGAGGGGCTAGCGCTCATCAACGGCACCGACGGGATGCTGGCGATGCTGATGCTCGCCTGCCACGATGTGGCGGCGCTGCTGAAGGCCGCCGACATCGCCGCAGCCATGAGCGTCGAGGCCCTCCTGGGCACCGACCGCACCCTCGCCGCCGACCTGCTGGCGCTGCGTCCCCACCCAGGCCAGGCCGCGGCCGCGGCCAACATGCGACGGCTGCTCGCCGACTCGCCGATGGTGGCCTCGCACATCGGACCGGACGACACCCGGGTGCAGGACGCCTACTCGCTGCGCTGCGCCCCGCAGGTCGCCGGCGCCTGCCGGGACACCCTCGACCACGTGCGTCTCGTCGCAGCCCGGGAGGGCGCCTCAGCGATCGACAACCCGGTCCTTTTCGACGACGGCCGGATCGAGTCCAACGGCAACTTCCACGGCGCCCCGGTCGCCTACGCCTTGGACTTCCTCGCCATCCCGGTTGCTGACCTCGCCTCGATCAGCGAGCGGCGCACCGACCGCATGCTGGACAAGGCCAGATCCCATGGGCTGCCGGCATTCCTGGCGGACAACCCCGGCGTCGACAGCGGCCTGATGATCGCGCAATACACCCAGGCCGGCATCGTGTCGGAGCTCAAGCGGATCGCGGTGCCGGCTTCGGTCGACAGCATCCCGTCGAGTGCGATGCAGGAGGACCACGTCTCGATGGGCTGGTCGGCCGGCCGCAAGCTCCGCCGGGCCGTCGACGGCCTGACCCGGGTGCTCGCGATCGAGCTGATGGCCGCCGCCCGCGCGCTGGACCTGCGGGCTCCCCTGCAGCCGGCCGCCGGTACGGGGGCCGCGGTCGCCGCCGTCCGCTCCGTGTGCGAGGGCCCGGGCACCGACCGGTACCTCTCCCCTGAGATCGAGGCCGTCGTGCACCTGGTCGCCAGCGGCGTGTTGGTGGACGCTGTCGAAACCGTCACCGGACCGCTGGAGTAGGCCATGGAGTGCAAGGGCTGGCTGCAGGAAGCGGCGCTGCGCTGCCTGCGCAACAACCTGCACCCCGACGTCGCCGAGCGGCCCGAGGACCTGGTCGTCTACGGCGGCAACGGAAAGGCCGCCCGCGACCACGCCTCCCTCGCCGCCATCGAGGCCACCCTGCAACGACTCGGCGACGACGAGACGCTCTTAGTCCAGAGCGGCAAGCCGGTCGCCGTCTTCCGCACCTTCGAGCACGCCCCGCGGGTGCTGATCGCCAACTCGCTGCTGGTGCCCTCCTGGTCAACCTGGCAGGACTTCTGGGCGCTCGAGGCCCTCGGACTGACGATGTACGGCCAGATGACCGCCGGCTCCTGGATCTACATCGGCACCCAGGGCATCGTCCAGGGCACCTTCCAGACCTTCGCCGCCCTCGCCGAGCAGCGGTACGACGGAACCCTGCGCGGCCGGATCGTCCTGACGGCCGGCCTGGGTGGCATGGGCGGCGCGCAACCGCTGGCCGTGACCCTCAACGGCGGCGTCGCGATCTGCCTCGACGTCGATCCCTCCCGGGTCCAGCGCCGGCTGGAGACCCGCTACCTCGACGAGGCAGCGGACAGCCTGCCGGAGGCATTGCAGCGGGCCAGAGCGGCTGCCGCACAAGGGATCCCGCTCTCGATCGGCGTGGTCGCCAACGCCGCTGAGGCGCTGCCCGCGCTGCTCGCTGCCGGTGAGCACTTCGATGTGGTGACTGACCAGACCTCCGCCCACGACCCGCTGCACGGCTATGTCCCGGCCGGCCTGTCCTTGTCCGCCGCAGACGCCCTGCGCAAGGACAAGCCGAGTGAGTACGTCGACCTCGCGCGCGCCTCGATGGTCGAGCACTGCCGAGCGATGGTGGGCTTCGCCCGCGCCGGCGCGGAGGTCTTCGACTACGGCAACAACCTGCGCGGGGAGGCCCGCGACGCCGGCCTGGCCGAGGCCTTCGACTACCCGGGCTTCGTTCCGGCGTACATCCGGCCGTTGTTCTGCGAGGGGATCGGGCCGTTCCGGTTCGTCGCGCTGTCCGGTGACCCGGCAGACATCGCGGTCGCCGACGAGGCGCTGCTGCGGGCCTTTCCCGACAACCCGTTCGTGCAGCGGTGGATCCCGCTGGCACGGGAGAAGGTCGCGTTCCAGGGGCTGCCGGCCCGGATCTGCTGGCTCGGCTACGGCGAACGTGCCGAAGCCGGTGCGATCCTCAACGATCTCGTGGCCCGCGGTGACATCACGGCCCCGGTCGTCATCGGTCGCGACCACCTCGACTCGGGCTCGGTGGCGTCGCCGTACCGCGAGACGGAGTCGATGCTCGACGGCTCGGACGCGATCGCGGATTGGCCCATTCTCAACGCCCTGCTCAACGTCGCGTCGGGCGCGGCGTGGGTGGCGGTGCACCACGGCGGCGGGGTCGGGATGGGCAAGTCGATCCACGCCGGCGCCCAGGTGGTCGCGGACGGCACGGCCGATGGAGGCCGGCGGGTCGAGCGGGTGCTGACCAACGACCCGGGCACCGGTGTGGTCCGGCACGCCGACGCCGGCTACGACATCGCGCGGGACACGGCCCGTGGCCGCGGCATCGACATGCCGATGCTGTGAGTGTCACGTGACTGCAACGCTCTTCCGGGGCGGCCGGATCGTCACCTGGTCTGACGAGCCCGTGACCGCCCTGATCATCGACGACGGCCGGGTGGTCAGCCATGCCGAGGGACCGGCCGACGAGGTGGTCGAGCTCGACGGACGGTGCATCGTCCCGGGGTTCGTCGACAGCCACACCCACCTGGTGTTCGCAGGCGACCGGGCACCGGAGTTCGAGGGCCGCATGGCCGGGATCCCCTACGCCGCAGGCGGAATCCGCAGCACCGTCGCTGCCACCCGTGCGGCTTCGAAGGCCGAGCTGACCGGTGCCGCCCGCCGCCTTGCGGCTGAAGCCCTGCACTCCGGCACCACCACGCTCGAGGTGAAGTCGGGCTACGGCCTGACGGTCGAGGACGAGGTGCGGCTGCTGCAGGTCGCCCGTGAGATCACTGCGCACCCGACCTTCCTGGGCGCTCACGTCGTGCCGGACGGTGACGCGCAGGCCTACACCGACCTGGTGAGCGGGCCGATGCTCGACGCCTGCGCGCCCCTCGCCACTGCCATCGATGTGTTCTGCGAGGAGGGCGCGTTCGACGAGGCGCAGTCGCGCCAGGTGCTCTTGGCCGGCCTGGCGAAGGGCTTGCGCGGGCACGTGCACGCGTGCCAGCTCCGCCCTGGCCCAGGCATGCAGCTCGCGGCCGAGGTCGGTGCCCTGTCGGCCGACCACTGCACCTTCGCCACCGCCGAGGACATCACCGCGCTGCGCGATGCCGGCGTGACAGCCGTGCTGGTGCCGGCCGCCGAGTTCAGCACCCGGTCGGTCTACGCGCCCGCCCGGGCGCTGCTCGACGGCGGGGTCACCGTCGCCCTGGCCACCGACTGCAACCCCGGCACCAGCTTCACGACGTCGATGCCCTTCGTGATCGCCTTGGCCGTGCGCGAGCTGCGGATGACTCCGATCGAGGCCCTGCGCGCAGCAACGGAAGGCGGTGCGATGGCGCTGGGCCAGACCGACGTCGGCCACCTGCGCCCCGGCGCGCAGGCGGACCTCGTCGTCCTCGACGCCCCCTCCCCCACGCACCTGGCCTACCGCCCCGGTGTCGACCTCGTGCACGCCGTCTGGCGGGCGGGGGTGGCGATCCGGTGAGCCCTCCCATGACAGCCGACCCGCTCTGGCCGCGGGCCTCCGAGTGGCTCGCTTCCGGTGGCCCTTCCGGTGCCGCTCGGCTGGCCGTGGTCGGTGTGCCGCTGTCCCGCACCTCGATCTCCCCCAGCGGCGCGCACGAGACGCCGGCTGCGATCCGCGCGGCGCTCCGGCGGTTCGCGACCTTCCATAGCAGCGGCGTCGATCTCGCGGACTCGGTGCACGTCACCGATCACGGCGACCTGGAGGTGGCGGATGCGACCGTGGCAGACGCCGACAGCCGGATCGCCACAGCGCTGACAGCTCTCGGTCTCGAGGCAGACCTCATCCTGCTGATCGGCGGCGACAACGCCCTGACCCGTCCGGCGATGCGAGCCCTGCTGCCCCTGCGCGCCAGCGGACTGCTGACCCTCGACGCGCACCACGACGTGCGCGGCTTCCACGCCGGCGCCACGAACGGCACGCCGGTCCGAGGTCTGATCGAGGACGGGCTGAGCCGCATCACCCAGCTCGGCATAGGTGCGCTGAGCAACAGCGCCGCCTACCGGTCCTGGTGTGACGACCACGGCCTCACCGTCGTGGCCGTGGACGAGGCCCGCGGTCAGGTCGGGCCCCTCGTTCGACGGCACCTCGACCTGCTCGCCGAGCGCTGCACCGACCTCTACGTCGACCTGGACGTCGACGTCGTGGACAGCGCCTTCGCCCCGGGCTGCCCTGGTGCCCGCCCGGGTGGGCTCGCGCCGCACGAGCTGCTGGCGGCTGCCTTCGAGGCCGGCCGGCACCCAAAGGTCCGCGCCATCGACATCACCGAGGTCGACGCGACGAGAGACCCCGACGGCCGCACCGTCGACCTGGCCGCCATGTGCCTGCTGTCCGCCGCCGCCGGCCTGGGGAGCCGGGCGTGATGCGCTGGTGGTGGGGGCACGCGGTGGGGCTGCTCGGCATCGCGGCTGCGCTCGCCAGCTGGTGGTTCTACCGCGGCCTGCCGGACGGCTGCTCGGCGCATGCGCTCTACGGCGACTGGTACCTGGGCACCGGTGAGCTGCGGCCCCACTGCGACAGCCGTGAGCGCGAGCTCTACGCCGCCCTGGCAGTGCTGGCTGCGAGCCCCGTGCTCTTCGCGCTCGGCTGGATGCAGGCCATCGCGGTGCACGCCCACCGCATCACCACGCGGGTCCAGCCCAGGGCCCTCGCGGCCGGCCTGCTCGTTGTGCTCGTCACCATCGCGGGGGTGGGGGTCGTCGGCTGGCAGCGCTACGCGGACGGCAGGGAACGCGACCGCCTCCAGCGCGCCGAGGCGACCCTTGCGCGGCTCACCATCCCCGCCACTTTGTACGCTCCGCCGCCGAGCTTCCATTGTGAGCGCTCGGCGGACATCCGGTGCTTCTACAGCGACGACGACCCGGCCGCGTTGCGGCAGGAGCTCGTTGCGCTCCTGGATGGAACAGTGAGCGGAGCCTGCGATCGGTCCGGGTCCGCCAGCCCCTGCAGCCTCTGGGTGACCGGCAAGATCGCCGGCTACCCAGCACAGGCCAGCGCGGTCAGAACGATCTACGACCGCCGCACAGACGTGGTACCGAGCGGGGCGACCCGACTGCGGGTCGGCAAGCAGGTATCTCCCTACTACTACGCCTTCGGGAGCACGGTGCAGATCAGCCTGCTCACGCCAGAGCAATAGCGTCCTCGAAGCGGGCCTGCATGTGCTCGATCCAGCTGGCCATCACAAACGACAGGCCGAGCGACTCGAGTTCCTTGGCGATCGGGTGGGTGCCGAGCTCCCAGGTCAGGCCCTCGAACGACATTGACGACCCGGTGCCGCCCTGTGCGAAGGCGGTGGCACACGGTGTCCCGTCGCGCAGCGTGTAGGAGATCAACGACATCTCCGGCAGGACGTCATGGCCGCCGCGCGGCACGGTGATGTCGAGCACGAGCTCGCCGTCCATCCTCAGCACCCAGCGAGACGTGCTGGGAGTGGGTGTGACCTTGATCTCCTCGACCGTCTTCGGGAAGCCCCAGATCTGGTTGCCCGCAGCGCAGGTGAACTCCTGGTCCACCGGCAGGTGGCTGATGTAGGTGCCGTCGGCTCCACCGCCTACGGGTCGCACGAAGAAGATGGTGCCGACCTCGTGATAGGCGCCCAGATCGTTGTCCCGGTAGTCGATCAGCACCAGGGCCAGCTGTGCCTTGCCCGGTGAGCTCTCGATGACCTCGAACACCGGCGGCACCAGCGCCTGCGCAGCGACCCGGTCGACATCGAAGATCACCGTCCCCGCTGAGGCGTCCCGCACGAGCACGGGCATGGTCACGGTCTGGCCAAGAACTTGGTAGGTACTCATGCTCAAAGAGTGCCCTTTCCGCGAGATCTCGGGTAATCTTCTGCTTGCGCGGCGCAACCTGCGGCCGGCGCTCGGCGTCTGTACCTGTGACGCCCCCCGCCCTGCAAGGAGTGCACGTGCCCCGCTTCCCCCTCGCCCTCGTCGCCTTGGCGCTCGTCGCCAGCGGCTGCCAGTCCGGCGTCCGCGCACAGCTCGCGCCGGCGCCGACTGCCGCTCCCACAACCGCCGCCGCGACCCTCGTGCCGGTCGCCCCGGTCGTCGTCACCCCCTCGCCGACGCTGAGCCCGACCCCCAAGGCCAAGGCCAAGCCCCCGTCGTACAACGTGAAGGCCGTGCAGACCCGGCTGACCGAGCTCAAGTACTACATCGGGGCGATCGACGGCGTGCCCGGCGGCCAGCTGCGCAGCTCGGTCATGGCGTTCCAGAAGGTCAACGGCCTGAGCGCCGACGGCGGGGTCGGGCCCAAGACGCTCGCCGCCCTGAAGGCCCCGAAGACCCCAGTTCTCAAGGGATCCGGCGGCGGCACCCGGGTTGAGGTCGACCTCACCAAGCAGGTCCTGTACATCGTCAAGAACGGCGCAATCAGCCGGATCATGCCGGTCAGCTCCGGCAACGGACAGAAGTACCTCACCAAGAGCGGCGGCACCGCCACCGCGCTGTCCCCCGTCGGCTACTACAAGATCCAGCGCCGCATCGTGGGCGAGCGCAAGGCCGAGCTCGGCACGCTGTACGACCCGCAGTACTTCTACAAGGGCTGGGCCATCCACGGCTCCAACAGTGTCCCGGCCTACCCCGCCTCGCACGGCTGCACCCGGGTCACCCGCACCGACGCGAAGTGGCTGCTGAATCAGATCACGATCGGCACTGCCGTCTACTTCTACGGCGGGCGCTACACCTTCACCGCGGGCTCCAGCGCCCCCGGCACCGACGACCCGGGTGGCGACACCGAGCCGGCACCGAAGCCGACGCCCTCGCCGACCAAGAGCCCCACGCCTAGCCCCACCCCGAGCGCGACGCCCTCTGCGTCGCCTTCGCCCTCGCCGTCGATCGTGCCCTCGCCCTAAGTGGCAGCGGTCGAAGTCCGCGGCCTGCGCAAGTCCTACGGCGATATCGAAGCCGTCCGCGGCGTCGACTTCGACGTGCAGGCCGGTGAGACGTTCGGCTTCCTCGGGCCCAACGGGGCCGGCAAGTCGACCACGATCAAGATCTTGTGCACCCTCGCCAAGGCCAACGGCGGCTCCGCCAAGGTCGCCGGGTACGACGTCACGACCCAGCGGGACGACGTGCGGCGACACATCGGCCTGGTCTTCCAGGACACGACGCTCGACAGCTACCTGTCGGCCGAGATGAACCTCAAGTTCCACGCCGAGCTCTACGGCATGCCCCGCGAGGTGGTCGGGCCGCGGCTCGAGCAGGTCATGCGGATGGTGGGGCTGTGGGAGCGCCGGGCCTCGAAGGTGCAGACCTTCTCGGGCGGCATGAAGCGCCGGCTCGAGATCGCCCGAGGGCTGATGCACTCGCCGCGGGTGCTGTTCCTCGACGAGCCGACTGTGGGGCTCGACCCGCAGACCCGGGCCTCGATCTGGGAGTACATCCACGAGCTGCGCAAGCAGGAGGAGATCACCATCTTCCTCACCACCCACTACATGGACGAGGCCGAGCAGTGCGACCGGATCGCCATCATGGACGAGGGCGCCCTGGTCGCCCTCGACACCCCGGCAGCGCTGAAGGCATCGGTCGGCACCGATCGGGTGACCATCCAGACCGAGGACAACGAGGCGGCCCTCGCCAAGCTCGGCGAGGAGGCGGTGCTGACCTCGGAGGGGATCGTGATCTCGGTGGAGCACGGCGAGTCCTACGTGCCCCAGCTGTTCGGGTCGCTGGGCGTGCCGATCACCAGCGTCAGCATCAGCCGGCCGTCGCTAGACGACGTGTTCCTGTCGTTCACCGGCCGCACGATCCGCGACTCGGAGCAGACGCCGACGATGCCGGCGTTCATGGCCGCGATGGGCCGCAGATGACCTCAACCACAAGGGAAGTGGCCGCCGTCGTCGTACCGCAGAAGGGGTTGGGCGGTGACCTGCGAGCGATCAAGATCGTGGTGCAGCGCGACCTGATCCGCACCTTCCAGGACCGGCTGCGGTTCGTTTCCGTCCTGGTGCAGCCGCTGCTGTTCCTGTTCGTCCTGGGGGCGGGGCTCGGCACGCTGACCAAGGGCGCGACCGGCTCGCTGGACCTGCAGACCTTCATGTTCCCGGGGATCCTCGCGACCTCGACGCTGTTCACGGCGATCTTCTCGGCCGTCTCGATCGTGTGGGACCGCGAGTTCGGCTTCCTGCGCGAGATGCTCGTCGCACCGGTACGCCGGAGCAGCATCATCCTCGGCAAAGCGCTTGCCGGGGCGACCCTCGCGACCATCCAGGGGGTCGTGGTGCTGGCGCTCGCCCCGCTGGTCGACGTGCCGCTCACCGTCGGGTTGGCGGCGACCCTGATGGCCGAGGTGTTCCTGCTGTCGTTCATGCTGACGGCGTTCGGCCTCGCGATCGTGGCCCGGATCAAGCAGGTGCAGACGGTCATGGGCCTCCTGCAGGTGCTGCTGCTGCCGCTGTCGTTCCTGTCCGGTGCGCTCTTCCCGCTGTCCAACCTGCCGAGCTGGCTGTCGATCGCGGTCAAGCTCAACCCGCTGACGTACGGCGTCCAACCGGTGCGGACGGCCGTGTTCGACCACCTCGACGTCACGCCGGAGGTGCGGGCGCGGCTCAACCCGCCGCTGACCTGGGACGGTTGGATCGTGCCCACCTGGCTCCAGCTGGTGCTGGTCGCCGTGATCGGCATCGTGCTGCTCGGGATCGCGGTTCGGCAGTTCCAGAAGGTGGAATAGGCCATCTGGAGTAACATCCGACCCGACAGCGGGGCCGGTGAGGTTCGGCCGCTCGCTCCTGTTACTGGCTGGTTCGGAGGGCGATAGTTGGTGCATGATCGAGATCGCGACCGACCAGGGCGTCGTCACCTCGACGAGCAGCGCCCTTGCTGAGGCCATGGCGGAGCTCCTCAACAGCGAACTCCTCAACAGCGAGCTCCTCGCACATGAGCACAGAGGCACCGAAGCCGACCTCCTCGAGGCCGTCGGCTGCGACCTCTCTGGGGAGCTCCCCAGCGGACCCGTTGACTCCTCCTTTGCTCCGCGGACAGCTGCGTAGCCAGGGCTCGGACGGCGAGTGGCTGTCGTTCGACGCCCCGCCCGACGAGCCCACCTCGGGGATGCGTGAGCCCGAGCCGATAGCGAGCTTCCTGTCCCAGGCCGCCGCCAGCCGCATCATCGAGCTGCCGCCCGGCATGGCGCGCTGGCACACCGCGCTGTCCGAGCTCGAGGGCACCCTATCCACCTGGTCCCTGCCGACGACCCTCGCCCGCCGCTGGCTGCACGCCGCGCAGGGCCTCATGGGCGGCGACCTCTGGCTCGAGCTCTACGTCGAGCTCGACCCGGTGCTGCACCTGATCACCGTCGAGCTGTGGGATAAGGGCGGCAGGCGGGTCTACGGCATCGACGACTTCCTCGCGGGACAAGAGCTCTACTCCGCCTGACCGGGCTCAGGCCCTCCTGGCGCAGGTCACGCACGTCCTGGCGTAGGGCCTGGCCTCCAGCCGCTCCTGTCCGATCGGGCCGCCGCAGACCTCACAGGTCGTGGAAGCAGCGCTGATCGCCCGGATGATCTGCTCCCGCTTGGCGTGCTCGGCCTCGACGATGTGGTCGTACCGCCGTTCCATCGCGAGGATCTGCTGCTCGGTGTCCACAAGAGCCTGCTGCAAGCGGTCCATGACACCTATCCTCACGCAATGCGGTGGCTGCTCGTGGTGCTTCTGCTGGCTGGCTGCACCCAGGTCTCGATCGAGGTCACACCAGCGGCCGTCGAGCCGAGCGTCGAACAGCTTGAGCAGCTCACCGTCCAGGGGCGTGGGGCCAAGACCGGCTACAGCCGGGCGGCCTTCGGGCCGGCGTGGGCGGACGTCGACCGCAACGGCTGCGACACCCGCAACGACATCCTCGCGCGGGACCTGGTCGAGGAGACGTTCCGGCGAGGGACCTGCGTCGTGCTGTCCGGGGAGCTGGCCGAGCCCTACACCGGGCGGACGGTGCAGTTCGTGAAGGCGCGGGCCTTCGAGGTGCAGATCGACCACGTGGTGGCGCTGTCAGACGCGTGGCAGAAGGGCGCTGCGCAGTGGCCCTACCCGCGGCGGTTGGCGTTCGCCAACGACCCGCTGAACCTGCTGGCGGTGGACGGCCGGGCCAACCAGGAGAAGGGCGACGGCGACACGGCCACCTGGCTGCCGCCGTACAAGCCGTTCCGGTGTGCGTTTGTCTCCAAGCAGGTGGCGGTGAAGCAGAAGTACGGACTCACCGTCACGAAGGCCGAGCGCGAGGCGATGGCCCGTGTGCTGGCCCGGTGCTAGCGCAGGTGTGGGTGTCCTCACAACCGCGGTAACGATCACCCGGCCGGGGCACGAGTGGGGGCATGAGCGCATTCACCGGAAAGCTGAAGGAAGCGGCCGGCACGGTTCTCGGCAACGAGGAGCTGGCCCACACGGGACGTCTCGAGCAGGCCGAGGCATCGGCCCGCCGCGACGCCGCTGTCAAGGACGCCATCGCCCACGCCGAGGCGAGCGAGGCGGCTTCGCAGATCGCGCGTGAGCAGCAGGCTGCGGCCGCGGAGCTGCGGGCTGCCGAGACTTCCGCGCAGATCCGCGAGGAGCACGTCGTGCGCGAGGCCCAGGTGGACCTGGTGCGCGCCGAGGCTGCTGCGGAGGAGCAGCGGGCCGCCGAGCAGGCGAGGATCGACGCCCAGACCCGGGTCGAACTCCAGCAGACCGCCGTCGAAGCCCTGGACAAGCACGCCGACGCGGTGCGCCTCGAGCAGCAGGCCGATGTGACGTACGCCGAGGAGCGCGCCCGCGCCGAAGCAGCAGAGGCCGCCGCCGCGCGCGCCCGGAAGGAGATCTCATGAACGTCCTCACCAAGGTCGCCAGCGTCGAGTACGCCGCTGCCCGCCTGCCCCTGACTCTCGTGCTGAAGCGGCTCGAGGAGCAGTCTGCGCTGCGGCTCAACGTCGAGAAGGTCATCGGCACCGTCGACGCCCGGATCGGCAAGCTGATCCGCGACCCTGAGCTCGCACGGCGTGGCGAGTCACTGAGCCGCCAAGCCGAGATCTTGACCAAGGCCGAGGTGCTCGAGGAGATGGCCGAGGCTCGCAAGAAGGCCGCCGCGGTGCAGCTCAAGCAGACGAAGCAGCAGGCCGCGGCCTTGAAGGCGGACGCCCAGGAAGAGGCGCAGCGCAAGGCCGAGCAGCTGCACCACCGGCAGCAGGCTCAGCGTCGCGCCGCTGCTGAGGCCGCTGAGGCGAAGGCTCGTGCCAAGGCCGAAGCGGTCGAGCGCGAGACTCAGGCCCGGCTCGCCGCCGAGGAGGGCCAGCTCGCTGATCGGGCCGAGTCGATCGAGGCGCGAACGGCGGTGAAGACCGCCGCCCCCAAGGCCCAGCTCGACGGGGCCATGGCCACGGCTGCCGAGGCGGCCAAGAAGCGCCGCGAGGCCGACCGGCTCGCCAAACTCGCCAAAAGCTAGTCCTCGCCGGCTAGTCCTCGCGGGCACTGACCCAGGAGTCGATCCGCTCCCACGTGTCGGTGAGCCATCCCTCGATGTCGTCGGCCGAGCTGTGGCGGCTCGGGACGTCATCGGCTCGCCACCAGGCCATCTCGAGCGGCTCAGACAGCGGCAGCGCGGCCCACGCCTTGCCGGCATCGAGCAGCTCGTCATGGCCGGCGTGCGTGAACACCAGCACGTCGGCCGACGGGTTCGCCTGGAGCGCTGCCACGGTGCCCGCTGGCCTGGGCGGAAGCACATGCGGCATCCGCAACGCGGCGCGGGCCTCCTTGAGCAGGCCCTTGCGCCGGAGCCTCGCCACCGCGGCGATGTGCCGCAGCGGCGTCCAGTCGGCGCCTTCCGGAAAGAGCACCAGCGCTTCCCTGTCCTCGAGGTCCCGGGCCGCCTCACCCACGACCGACGCTTCGGTGTCCCGCGCGATCCAGGTACAGCCGATCCTGGTGAGCAGCAGGTCGATGGCCGGGTCCCACCGCAGCTGCTCCTTGAGCACCACGTGCGGCCGACGGTCGTAGCGCGCCATCAGCAGGTGCACCAAGGCGAACGACGCCCCGGGACCGGCGTGCCTTGCCAGCACGATGGCCGGGCCGGTGCCGAACCGGTCCTCCTCCCCGACGTGCAGGCGGAACCCGAAGACCGGCTTGGCCAACCCGATCAGCGCACCCAGGAAAGCCTTGAGCAGCCGGGCATGTGGGCCGGGTCCGGCCCTGACGAGCCATAGCCCGAAGCAGCAGATGATCGTCACCGTCTCGCCGATCACGTAGACGAGCGCCATCGTCGTCACCCGGATGGCCCGTCGCCGCGGCGACAGCAGACTCGGCAGGCTGAGGATCCAGAGGGCGCCGATGACGACGACCAACGCCGGCATGAGAGGCGCCATGACCGCCCTGCGCACCAGCCACCTAAGCACGGAGATAGGCGGCACTGGCGTCGTACGCCGATTGGATCCGCGGTCTGACCCGGCTGGTGTCGCGGTAGCGGACCGAGGTCAGCGGTGCGGCGAGCTTGCCCGAGGGCAGTACGTGCACGTCGAGGCCCTCGGGCAGCCGGGACATCTGCTCGGTGAAGCGGTGCCGGCGGGCGATCTCGAACGCGACCTGGCCGACCTCCCAGGGCCAGCGCGGGACGGTGAGCGGTCGCTCGATTCGGCCTACCTGCAGGACGTAGACGGTGGTGGCGCCGAGCTCGAGCGCGCGGCCCACCGGGATGCTGTCGACCAGGCCGCCGTCGAGGTAGTGGCGGCCGGCGATCTCGACGGGCGGCAGGAGTCCCGGCACGGCGGAGGAGGCGAGCACCGCGTCGACCACGGAGCCCTCGGTGAACCAGTGCGCACCGGCGGTCTCGATGCAGGCCGCGACGCACTGGAACGGCACGGCGAGGTCCTCGATGGCGACGTCCTTGCCGTGCTCCTCGATCAGCGCGCGCAGTCCGTCGTTGCCGTGCAGGTGGGTGCGTGACCGGGCGAGGGTGCTGAGCCGGCGTCCGCTGAAGACCTCCTTCTGCCCGAGCGCCTCCCACATGGCGGTGAGCACCTCGACCGTTTCGAGGGTCGGGTCACCGGCGATGGCCGCGCCGTTGAGGGCGCCGACCGACGAGCCGACGACCAGGTCGGGCTTGATGCCGGCCTCGAGCAGCGCCTTGAGCATCCCGACCTCGACCGCGCCGAGCAGGCCGCCGCCGCCGAGCACGAACGCAGTGGGCATGGCTCAGTCCTACCCTCTGCCGCGGGCCCCCACCAGACCGATGGCCGCGCCGACCACGAACCCGATGACGTTGACGGTGATGGCCGTCGCGGCGTCATCGGGCTTGCTGACCATGTTGTAGACGACGGACAGCGCCAGCCCGGTGTTCAGGTGGCTGGTTGCCCAGGCAGTGCGGTCGAACGCCGCCGCCCTGACGTCAGGGGTGATCGGGCCGTCGGGCGTCTGGGCCAGCAGCTCGCGGTATCTCTTGGCATGCCGGCTGAGGATCGCGCCGCCGGACACCGCCAGGATCACCAGCGACGCAGTAGCCGTCCAGATCCACGGGTCGCTGAACTCGAAGGCCGTCTTGCGCAGGTGCAGGAGCCAGCCCCCGGTGCCGAGCAGCAGCAGGATGAACAGCGGGAAGAGCTTGCCCCAGGCGTAGGGCCGGCTGAGCGTCCGCAGCTCCCCGATGGTGGTGGCCGAGCGCGCCTGCCACTCGGCGGCGTGCAGGATGCCGGCCAGCCCGATCGCTGCGAGCAGCGACAGGATGTGCAAGAACAGAGCAAGATCACGGGTCGCCATAGGCGGCATCCTGCATCACGCGGCCTCCTTGGCGCCATGACCCTCGGGGTGTCCGCTGATGCCGGCCTCGCTGAGGTAGCGGCCGTCGCGGAGCAGCACCGTCTTGCCCTGGTGGATGGCGCGGTGGGTCCAGTCGCAGATGTAGATCGTCTCCTCGAGGCCGGTCCGACCGTGGACGGAGTAGAGGTGGACGTGGTGCGGCCGCAGCACCTGCAGCGGATTGGGGCCATCGCGGCAGCAACCGAGGCCGGCGCACTGTCCGCCTGTTTCCAGGTGGAGGCCGACCCGCTCGCGTCGGGTCAAGGTGCGCTGGCCGTGCATGGTGCGCAGCGCCTTGCCACCTAGGCTCATCACGTAGGCGGTCACCTGGCTGTCGCACCACCAGCGGCGCACCATCGACCGCGGGATCAGCGTCCCGCTGTCGCCCCGCGCCGGCAGCTGGCCGCCGGCGACCTCGGGCAGCATCACGCTGATCTGGACGGGCACCTTGGACAGAGTGCCGCCAAGGCCTTCGGAGAGGTAACGCTCGAGCAGCCGGTTCAGGGCGTCGTGCAGGCGGCGGCGCTTGTCACGCGGCCGCAGCACCTCCGCCCCTTCGTCATGCGGTTGCAAGCCGTCAGCGTGGGTCTGGAGCCACAGGGCGGTGTCGACCGGGTTGCGCGGGTCGCGGGCGGCCTCGGCACGCAGCGCGGTGAACAGCCGCTCGCCGCACTCGAGGTCCAGCTGGGCTTCCATCCGCCAGCCCGAGCCGTCCGAGCGCCGGTGCAGGACCAGTCCGGCGGCCTCCCGACCGGCCTCGGCGCGGGCCTCGAGGATCGATGGCACGAGCGACACCAGGAGCTCGTCGAGCAGCCCGGTCAACGCGGGCAAGGGCACCTGCTCGGCGAGCAGCGTGAACGCCGCCTCCAACCGGGCGAGCTCCGGGCCGCCCGCCTCGAGGATCTGGTCCACCCTGGCTTGCAGGGCCAGGAGGCGGGGGTCGTCAGCCGCCAGGCCGTGCAGGTAGCGGCAGGTCAGCGTCACGACGTGGTGGACCACCGCCGGGAGAACCTGCTCCGAGGGCAGGCCGTCGATGAGGCCGGTGCCGGTGTCGACATGCCGGCGGCACAGGCGCAGCACATGCACCACCTTGCGCGAGGCCGACAGCGAGCACTCCCCCGCCTCCACCGAGGCGGTCAGCAAGGGGAACTCGCGCAGCGCCGAACCGAGGTGCGCGTCGGTGACCTCGCCGTCCGGCCGGCGGTCCCGCAGCCACGACCGCACATCTCGGAAGCCCTGCTCCTCGTGCAAGCCGCGCGCCTCCACGTCGGCGATCCGGCGCAGCGCCAGCACCCTCAGCTGCTGCTCGCACCGCAGCAGTGCCTCCGCCTCCGCAAGGGCCGCCGCGGGGTCGGCAGGAACCGCAGCGTCGTACAACGCGGCCACAGCCTGCTCCAGTGCCACCAGCGCACATCCCGTCATGCCCGAAGCCTGCCGCCGCAGCAGCACACGCAAGCGACCGCCGGACCAGATGTGGACGGCCCAGCAGAGCTGTGCGCCGCCCGCCGAAACAGTCGGACGACTCTGCTAGCGGCGCAGCACCACCCAGGTGAAGGGAGGCGTCATAACGCGCAACGGGCAGCCCCGAGCACGTCGTCGGCCCGTCCAACGCGAACGTGCCGATCACCAGCGAGGCAGCACACGACGCAACCGAGGAAGTGAAACACGGCCCGGTCGTGCCACACGTCGAAGCGCCGCCCCGGCCCAGCCCCCACGTCGACCACGGACGACGGCGACTCCCCCGCACCAGCCGCAGCGACACGGACGGGGACACGTCCCAACGCACGGATGGCAGATTACTTCTGGCGGCGAGGGGAACAAGCGCACCATGACGCACATGGATGAGACCCCTACCTCCACGTACAGCACCCAGGCCCCGGTCGGGCAACCGGCCCCGATGCCAACCGCGATGCACCCCGGCTACAAGACCCGCAGCAGCATCCCGGCCTTCCTCACGACTGAGTTCATCTCGTACGTCGTCGTGACCCTTCTGGTCCTGATCGCCTCAGCCATCATCAGCGACAGCTCCGGTAGGGGTAACACCGACTACTTCCGCGCCGACGAGGCGTTCACCCTGATCACGGCGCTGACCGTCGGGTACATGCTCTCCCGCGGTATCGCCAAGGCCGGCCGCCAGCGCGACCAAGACGACTTCTAGCCCGCAAACCCAGATTGGGCCTTTTGGTCCCTTGAGGTCGGCCCACCGGCCGGTCGATGCCCCAGTGTGGCCGGCAACGAGGACTTCTACGCGCAGGCCAGCGCATCCCCGGTCGACCGCCCGGAACCGATCCCGCCGTCCGTCGACCAGCCCCCCGCGCCTCGGAGGCTGACGGCTCTCGCGGTCGGCGTGGTCGTGATCGTGGCGGCGTGCTCGCTCTACCTCGGGACCCAGCTCCAGCACAGCCAGGCGGTCAGCGCGAACGGCCCGCCGGCCGGGCGCGAGGAGGCTGGCGGCCGGCTCGGGCCGTTCCCCAGGGCGCTCGACATCCCGTCAGCCAGCTACCGGTTCCTCAGCCTGCAGCCGGACGGCGTCACGCCGGTCACCTGGTCGCCGTGCCGCCCGATCCACTACGTCGTGCGGCCCGACAACGCGCCCGCGCAGGGCCCCGCCCTCCTCGAGCAGGCCATCGCCGAGGTCGTCCGCGCGACCGGCCTCGTGTTCGTCAACGACGGCAGCACCACCGAGGCCCCCTCGAGCAAGAGAGAGATCTACCAACAGCAGCGGTACGGCGACCGGTGGGCGCCCGTCCTCATCGCCTGGGCCACCCCGGCCGAGGTCCCGGAGTTCCTCGGTTCCAGCGCGGGCAAGGGCGGCGCGAGCAGCATCGAAGCGCCGGGCGGCAAGGGCGTGTTCGTCACCGGCATGGCGCTGTTCTCGGCGAGCAAGATCGAGCAGATCCTCGCCTCGAACGACCTCGACCTGGCCCGGCTCGCGGTGCTGCACGAGCTCGGGCACGTGGTCGGCCTCGAGCACGTCAACGACCCCGGCCAGGTCATGGCCGCGACCGCCAGCAGCGCGGGCCGGCTGTCCGGCTACCAGCCCGGCGATCTCGCCGGCCTCAACCTGCTCGGCTCAGGGCCTTGCCAGCCCAAGGTCTGACTACTCGCGCCGAGCAGCGTGGTACCTGCGACGCTTTTGGATGTTGCTGCCCATCATCCCGAGGATCAGTCCGGCCAGGGCCAGCAGGCAGGCCGCCATGTAGGCGATGGCGCGGCGTACCGGGTCGTCGGAGAAGTGGGCCCAGAGCGTCAGGACGACGAGAGCGGCGAGGCAGCCGACAGCGAGCAGGTAGGACAGTGCGGCGGCGTGCCGGTGCGGGACGGGGCGCTTCGTCATCCGCCGGCCATCGCGCCGACGACCAGGAGGGGCTCACTGCCGTCGAGCACCTTGGCGGGCAGCGGTTCAGAGGCATCGACGTGGGAGAGGTCCTCCTCGCAGGCGAAGAAGCGCACGAACGCCCGCCGCTTGCCCGCGCTGTCCCGCATCGTGCCGCGCAGCACCGGATGCAGGGCCTCCACCGCGCCGAGCACCTCGGCCACCGTTGACCCCTCGACCTGCACCTCGCCCTCGACCTTGGCGAGGTTCTTCAGGTGGTACGGCAGAACGACTCGGGTCATGGCAGCGTCTGCACTTCGACGGACAGCACCGCCGGCAGGTCGCGCACGATCGCGTCCCACGAGTCGCCGCCGTCGGGAGAGCAGTAGACCTGCCCTCCCGTCGTACCGAAGTAGATGCCGCAGTCGTCGAGGGAGTCGATGGCCATCGCGTCACGCAGGACGTTGACGTAGCAGTGGTCCTGCGGCAGGCCCTTGGTCAGCGGCTCCCACTCGTTCCCACCAGAGCGAGACCGGTAGACCCGCAGCTTGCCGTCTGGCGGGTAGTGGGTGGAGTCGGACAGGATCGGTACGACGTAGATGGTCTCCGGCTCGTGCGCGTGCACGTCGATCGGAAAGCCGAAGTCGCTCGGCAGGTTGCCGCTGACCTCGGTCCACGAGCCGCCTGCGTCGTCGCTGCGCATCACGTCCCAGTGCTTTTGCATGTAGAGGGTGTCGGGCGCCGACGGGTGCATCGCGAGGTTGTGCACGCAGTGACCCACTTCGGCTGCCTCTGAAGGGATCTCGCCCGACTTCAGGCCCTTGTTGCGGGGCTCCCAGGACTCGCCGCCATCGTCGGTCGCAAAGACGCCGGCCGCCGAGATGGCGGTGTAGATCCGCTGCTCGTCCGTGGGGTGCAGCAGGATCGTGTGCAGGCACATGCCGCCGGCGCCGGGCTGCCACTGCGAGCCCGAGCCGTGCTCGCGCAGGCCCTTGACCTCGGTCCACGAGTCGCCCGCGTCGGTGCTCTTGAACAGCGCGGCGTCTTCGACCCCGGCGAACACGGTGTCGCGGTCGAAGTGCGACGGCTCGAAGTGCCAGACCCGCGCGAACTCCCACGGGTGCGGCGTTCCGTCATACCACTGATGGGTGGTGGGGACGCTGGCGTAGGAGAAGTCCTTGCCGACCGGGTTCCAGCTCTTGCCGCCATCGTCGGAGCGCTGCACCTGCTGGCCGAACCAGCCACCGGACTGGCTCGCCCAGATCCGGTCCGGGTCGAGCGGCGAGCCCTTGAGGTGGTAGATCTCCCAGCCGCCGAAGTGCGGCCCGTCGACTGTCCACGACTTGCGGCCAGCATCACTGGTCAGCACGAACGCACCCTTGCGGGTGCCGACAAGAACTCTCACACCCGTCATGACCGGACTGTACGACGGAGGGGTGCGCGCTGTGACAGACTCCCGGCTGACCCAGGCGGGAGCGACCGTGTCCGACCCCTCAACCGGCACCGCTGCCGCGCGCTGCAAGCGCCGCGTCCGGCCGGTGTTCGTCCTCGCGCTGGTCGCCACCGTGGTCAGCACCTTCGCGATCCGCAGCTACGCGCGCGACCAGGCCACTCCGGCCCTTGACCGCCTCGGCGGCATCACGCACCTCAACGGCGCCCGACCGCCCGCGGGCCTGGAGGAGAGGGGCCATCCGCTCGGAAAGGCCGCCCCGCTGATCGCGCCTTCTTCGAGCTTCGCCTTCAAGACCGGTGAGCCGGTCACCTGGTCGCCCTGCCGACCGATCCACTACGTCGTCCGCCCCGACAACGGGCCACCAGACAGCCAAGCCTTGGTCGCGAGCACCATCGCCCAGCTCTCCCGCGCCACCGGCCTGGTCTTCATCGACGACGGGACCACCACGGAGCGCCCCACGGAGAACCGTCCTGGCTACCTGCCAGCCCTGTACGGCGACCGGTGGGCGCCGGTCCTGATCACCTGGGCCACTCACAAGGAGGTGCCACGTCTCGCTGGCGAGACCGGCGGGATGGCTCATGCCACGCTGGAGATCGCGCGCGGCCAGTTCACCTACGTCAGCGGCTTTGCGATCCTCGACGCTCCGACCATCAAGAAGGCGCTGAGCAATCCGAAGAAGGCTCATTACGCACGGATCGCGCTCTTGCACGAGCTCGCACACATCGTGGGCCTCGGCCACGTCAACGACCCGAGTCAGGTGATGAACCCGCGGGCAGGCAAGCCGTTCACCGGCTACCAGTCTGGCGACCTGGCCGGGCTCCGGCGGCTCGGGCAGGGTCCCTGCCAACCTGGCGTCTGAGGCATTCTCGCGTGACCCCCTGATGAGCAAGCGGATCGAGGAGCTGGACTGGCAGCAGACGCCGATCGGTGAGATCAGCCTGCGCCGAAGGATCGAGCCAACGCTGCAGCGCGAGGTCTTCGAGGTGAAGCTCGGGGACGAGTACCTGATGTCGAGCCTGTTCACGGTCGCCGAGATCGCGTTGGCCTCGTTGGGGCTCGCGGCGTGCTCGGATCCCTCGGACGTCGTGGTCGGTGGCTTGGGGCTCGGTTACACCGCGCGGGCGGTGCTCGATGACCCGCGGGTGCAGTCGCTGCAGGTCATCGAGGCGCTCGACGCGGTCATCTCCTGGCACACCGGCGGCTTGCTGCCCGTGAACCTGATGGACCCTCGGTGCGAGTTGGTTCAGGGTGACTTCTTCGCCCTCGCGGGCCTTGGGGGGCTGCCCGAGTGTGACGCCCTGTTGGTGGACATCGACCACACACCGAGGCACGTGCTGCATCCCTCGCACGCGGGGTTCTACTCGGAGCAGGGGTTGGCTCCGGTCGTAGATTGCCTGCGGCCGGGTGGGGTGTTCGCGCTTTGGTCCGACGACCCGCCAGACCCTGACTTCCTGATCGTCCTCGAGGGCTGCTTCAGCCGGGTCGAGGCGCATCTGATCGCCTTCGACAACCCGCTCACAGGTGGCGAGTCGTCCAACAGCGTCTACGTGGCGCGGCGGTAGCTCAGGTCGCGTCAGGCCAGCAGCGAACTAGGCGTCAACCTGATCGCAAAGGGCAGGTCGAGCACGAGCAGGTCGTCCCCCGTGACGACTCGTGGCTCCCCATAGCTGGGCCCATCCCACACCGTGATCGACGGCACCGCCGGATCCACGACCCAGTACGACGCCACGCCGGCCTGCTCGTAGAGCTCGCGCTTGAGCACCAGGTCCATGCTGCGACTCGACGGCGACAGGATTTCGACAGCGAGCACCAGCGGCTGGGTGAGCGCTTTGATGCCGGGGTCAGCCCTTCGCGCCACCAAGACGTCAGGCTGCAGCGAGCGCGTCAACGTGGGCTGGTAGTCCATCGGTGCGGGCAGCACCTCCAGCTCCGCCGGACAGCCCACGAACAGCAGGTGCGCCAGGTTGATGAGGCACCGCTGGTGCAGCCGGCTTGGTGCGGGACTCACGAGCAGCGTCCCGTCGACCAGCTCGTACCGCAGCCCGTCGTCCGGAAGCGTCTCGAGGTCAGCCACCGTCCACGGGTGATCACGCGGCAAGACGGTCATGGCCACCATGGTCCCTTCCCTCCTAACGTCCGTCCATCTCCCGAGCATCCGGCCTGCGAACCGAGCCTCGGTCAACGCCACGTCAGATGTGGATGGCCAGCTCGCCTGTGGACAAGGCGCAGGACCAGAAGCGCCGGCGTCGAACTCTCCTAGGGGACGGTGCGCCTGACCGGCGACCTGACCATGACCGACGGCACGACCCTGCGCTACACCGTGGTCCGCCCAGCCGGCGCCCAGAAGCTGCCCACCTTGTTCGAGTACTCCGGCTACGACCCCGGCACCAACCCGGACGCCACCTACATCAAGCAGTACGTCGAAAGCGGCGCTGGCTACAACTACATCGGCGTCAGCCTGCGTGGCGCCGGTTGCTCCAGCGGCACCTTCGACTTCTTCCAGCCCGCGGAGGCCAAGGACGGGGCCGCGGTCATCGCCTGGATCCGCAAGCAGCCGTGGAGCAACGGCAAGGTCGGGATGATCGGCAAGAGCTATCCCGGCATCACGCAGCTGTTCGTCGCCGCCGAAAACCCACCCGGGCTGCTGGCCATCGCCCCGGGGCACTTCTTCGCCGACGCCTACCGGGACGTCGGCCGCCCCGGTGGCATCCAGAACTACGGCTTCGCCTCGCTGTGGAGCTTCGTCGCCCAGCCGTACTACGGCCTCGCGTCCAACCCCCGGAGCTGCCCCCAGCGCATCCCCCCGTCGATCCAGGGCCTGCCCACCAACCCGTTCGTACAGCTCCAGTCACACCTCTACGACGACGCGCTCTACAAGGAGCGCTCCCCCGGCCCGAAGCTGTCGCGCATCCGAGCCTCGATCCTTGCGACCGAGTCGTGGCAGGACGAGCAGCTCGCGTCCCGGGGCACCGACCTGCTCGCACAGCTCGACGACCTCAAGCGGACCAACTGGTGGCTCGATGTCACCAACGGCGACCACGGCATGATGCGCACGGCCACCGGCTATGCCGACCTGCGCGCCTACTACGACTACACCCTCAAGGGCAGCAACAACGGCTGGGCCAAGCGCCCTCGCGTCAAGGTCTGGTGGGACAGCACCGTCGCCGGTCGCGTGCCCACCTGGGTGACCGGCATGCAGCACTGGTCGGAGAAACAAAGGGCAGCCCGCGGTGAGCGACCTCGCGCGGACCTATGGCTACGCCCCGGTCGTCGGGTCACAAGGCATCGGCAATCCCGCGTACGGCGGAGTGGCTGGCCCACCCGATGTGTATCTGTGGTCCCTGAAGCCGCCGCCGAACTCGTCGCTGCAGTGGACGACCGCTCCGTTGAAGGGCGACCTCACGCTGCTCGGGTCGGCATCGCTGGACCTGTGGCTGTCATCGACCGCGCCCGACACCGACCTGCAGGTGACGCTGTCCGAGGTTCGGCCGGATGGCAAGGAGATGTACCTCCAGAAGGGCTGGCTGAAGGTGTCGCAGCGCAAGCTCGACCCGGCGCGATCCACCGTGCTACGGCCGTACCAGACGCACCGAGAGAAGGACGTCCAGCTCCTCACCCCTGGTACGCCGGTCGCGGCCCGCGTGGAGGTCTTTCCCTTCGGGGCCCTGATCCGCAAGGGCTCCGCGATCCGGGTGTCGATCGAGGCACCGACGGCGCTGCCCGAGCTGTGGGCCTTCGCCGCGTTCCCGGTGCCGGCCGTCAACACCGTGCTCTCGGACAAGGCGCACCCGTCTCGACTGGTGCTCCCGGTTGTGCCCAATGATCGCAACCGGCGGACCGCGTTGCCGGCCTGCAACAGCCTGATCCGCGAGCCCTGCCGCTAGGTCCACCACCCTGCCTCGGGTCTGCGCTCAGTGGACTGTCGTCAGCTGAGGGGGTTCTCCCAGCGCAGTCCAGGAAACCGAGAGAAGTCCCCGTCCGTGGACCAGATGCCGACACCGTGCTCGAGCGCCAGGGCGGCCAGCCCGGCATCGGACATCAAGGGTCCGGTGATCCGCAGTTCGCGCACGAGCGCCAGGAGCACCTCGGCGTGGCGGGGGCCGGGAAGCGGCGTCCACGCCGCTGGGGCAGCCAACCAAGCAGCCACTTGGTCGGCGGCTTGCGACGATGTCAGCGGTTTGGCTGAGGCGCGCGGGTGCGTGCTGATGCGGAGGAAGGCGTGCAAGGACTGCCAGGGCAAGCCCACGCGACGAGGACCGTTCAGCTCGGCGTCTAGGAATTCTCGTGCGGCTTCATGCAGCGGGGCTGAGCTGTTCCGCGCGTAGAGCAGGATGTTCGCGTCGACGATCACCGTGCTGCGGGGCCATCGAGTGCCTCGAGCAGCCCACCGATGTCGTCGATCGGCAGCAGGAAGTCCCCCATCGCGCTGGTCTCCTGCCGGAATGCCGGCGCCGTGGCGGCGCGGGTGAGGCCACGCCGCACCAGCTCGTTGATCGCGTCACTGACGCCCTTGCCGCGAACCCGCTGCAGCTCCTCAACAGCCGCGGCTACGTCAGCCGCCAAGGTCACCGTCGTCCGCATGCCTCCTAGGCTAGCATCATGATGTTGACCCAATGCCATCATGATGCTGCATGCTCTAACCCGATTGGTCCTTCACCCGACCTCACCAGATCACCGTCAGGCCCGGGAGCGCGCGAAATGCGCTGTCACGACTGACCAGCGGAACGCCCTCCTGCATGGCCTGGGCCGCGAGGGCTCGGTCGAACGGATCGGCGTGCTCCCAGTCCAGGACTCCCGCGGAAAGCGCATGTGAGCTGTGCAGCGACAGCTCCGTCGCCCCCAGTCGCTCGACCAGGCGGTGGTACTGACGGGTGAGGACTGCAGCCTCCGGCCATCGGCCGGAACGGTGCTTGATGCCGATCTCCCACGCCGTCACGGCAGAGACCACCAGCGGGACGGTCGCGTCCGAGATCACCTCGAGTGCCGCCTTCGAAAGGCGCTCCGGGCTGATCACGGCCCAGGCGAACGCATGCGTGTCGAGAAGGACGGTCACGTCCAGCCGGCCAGGTCCTCGTCGGTGAGCGGGTCGAAGAAGTCGTCGGCGATGTCCAGCGGGAGGAAGCCGAGCTCTCGTTGAGCCGGCGTCTCCACGGGCACCAGCCGGACGAGCGGCTTACCCGCCCGAGCCACGATCACCTCTTCCCCTGCAACCGCAGCGTCAAGGAGCTGCGACAGATGACTCTTCGCCTCAGCCACGTTCTTGATGACCATGTTGGTCAGACTAACATGACCAACACCCTGGTCAGGCCAAGGCGCTCAGGTCCAACTCGATCGAGCCCCACGGCACCGGCGCGGTTCCGCTGCTGCGGACCTCCGGCTCAGCCAGCCAGGTGCCGCCGACAAGCCGGAAGGGATGGACCACCAGCTCGGGTTCGAGCTCCACCCGCCAGAACAGCGAGATGCCCTGTTCGGCCGTACTCAGCTGGCTTGGCGAGCCGATCAGTGCGGCGACTGGAGGGGCTCACGATCTCGACCGCCAGGCCCACCTCGGCGGGGTCGAACCATTGCTTGGTCCGATGTAGCTCTCATAGATCGGGGTCCACTCTGGCGGGCACGCGAGCCGCAGCTGGAAGAGCAGTTCGCTGCCGACGTACTGGTGGCGGCCGGAGGGGGGCGGCGTCACGATGAGGCTGCCGTCGATGACTTCGTACCGATTGATCGAATCCGGCAGTTCGAAGACGTCAGCCAGTGTCCAGGTCCCAGCCCGCTGATCGACGTCCATGCCGGCCCGTGAGCGCGGGTCAGCTCGACCCGACCTCAGGCGGCAAGCACAGCGATCCCGTACGACGACAGTCTGGCGTCCCTCGTGCAAAGCGTGAGGTCTTCGAGTCGGGCCTGGGCCACGAGCAACCGATCAAACGGGTCTTGATGATGCGGCGGCAACGCGGCTGCCAACTCGGCGTGACGGCCGGAGATCGGCAGCTCCCCGAGGCGATCGAAGGGCACGTCGTCGACCGCACGTGGAAAGTGCCTACCTGCCCTCGGAAGCCTCTCTCGCGGCGCGCCTCGTGAGCTCGGCCAGCAGCTCTAGCCGCACCAGCGGCGGCACCGACTGGAGCTTCCGCTCCACGGCCGGCAGCACCTTGTCGCGATACAGGTCCACCGAGTCGTCGTACGAGATCGAGGTTTGTGGCATGGGCGGTGAGCTGGCGGCGACCCAGCTGTCGGGCGAGACGGTCCGGGCCAACAGCTCGACGGAGATGTCCAGGGCTTCGGCGAGCTTGTGCATCGTGCGCAGGGAGGGATCGCGGTCGCCGGTCTCAATTTGTGACACGTATGGGTACGACACCTCAGCGCGTTCGGCCAGGTCGCGTCGGGAAATGCCGAGCTCATGCCGGCGTTGCTCGACCAGCCGACCTAGTTCGCGTCCCATCGCTCTAGCTCCTTGCAGATTGTTGCTGGCAGCGTTATGCCGCAGGCAGACGTGAAGGTACCTCCTCAGATGCCGAGGATCAGGCGCAAGCCGCTGTCGACGTCGTCCATCAGCCGATCAGGCACCGACCCGACGGGTGCATCAAGGTCCTGCGTGTCCAGGGTGACGAGGGCGGTCAGGTTGACCACGGAGTCCTTGTCCAGACCGGACGTCGCGGCGGGGAGGAAGACGTTTCCGGCGACTGCCGCCAGGGAGGTGTTTGAGGTGATCACCGCAGCAATCGTGGTGCTCAGCCTGCTGGCGTTGTAGGCGTCGTCCTGGACGACGAGCACGGGGCGCCTCTTGGCGGGCTTGCTTCCCCGAGGCTCGCCGAGGTCTGCCCAGCAGACAGTGCCTCGAGCGATCACCACTCCGCCTCCGCCAGCCTGCGCCTGCCTGATGAGGTGGCGTCGGCTGCACCTGTGTCACCAACAACGAGGTCGAGTGCCTGGTCGATGCGAGCGGTCAAGGAGTCGCGGTCCAGTTCCGCCAGGTATCGAGTTGCAGCGGTCGCGTAGAACTCCGAGCGGCTGATGCCGAGCTGCTTGGCTCGTCGTTCCGCACGCTCGAAGGTCTCGTCCGGTACGGAGATCGCGGTCTTCATGTCGCTGAGTATAACCCGGTCATACCACTTCACACGATCGGTCAGGTCTGGAGGGCGCTCGGCACGATCGAGAGCGGGTAAGGCAGGTCGACCGTGAGCCCGTCATCGCCGGTGACGGTGCGCGGTTCGCCGTAGCCCCGACCGGTGAGGTCCCAGACCGCGATCGAGGGCGCCTCAGGATCGACGACCCAGTACGACGCCACGCCGGCCTGCTCGTAGAGCGCACGCTTGAGCACCAGGTCCACGCTGCGACTCGACGGCGAGAGCACCTCGACGGCAAGCGCTGGGCACGAACGACAACGGCTGTTGACACACAACACTAGTGATAACAGTCTTGGATCATGAGCATTGCTGAACACACCTTCTCCCACCTGCTTCGCAACAGTGGTGACGTTCTCGCGGAAGCCGAGCGCGGGGATGTGCTCCTTGTGCGCCGCGACGGCCCTGATATGCACCTAGGCACTGCTCGTCGTGAGCAAGCAGTGCGCGACGGTCTTGAGTTGGCCGCCCGTGCATTGGGGGCCATGTTGAGTGACCCGAAACTGGGGCCACGGGCGCTCGTCGCACTTGAGGAGGCACTGCCCTGGGTGAGCTGGCTGGCTCCCGGCGACCGCGCCGAGTTCGCCTCTGCCTTCGTGCGGACCGCCCAGGCCTGCCACGACACCGGCGGCTACGAGCCGTTAGCCCGACTGCTGCACCGTTGGAAGGTCTCCGCCCAGATCGTCAACGATCCCGCACTGGCAGCGCTCCTGACGGCTGACCGCGGAGAAGGCGCACCGGTTGCCCTCACCCGACCGTGAGCACGGGCGTCAATCGCCCGGTTCGCCCCGGCAACTGGGAAGTGCTTGCCCGCTCGGAGCGCGTTGCCAGCGACTGGCATGAACTCTGCAACCAGGTCGCCGGGGAGTCCCAGCGGGTCTACGACCAGTTGCAGTCCGACCCGCTCCACGACGATGGCGATCGGCAGCACCCCCTTGAGGGGGTCAGCCGATGCGGCGCTGGCAGATCGACGTCACCAGCGGCGGCCGCATCTGGTACTTCGTCGACGCGACACCAACCGGAAAGGGCCAGAAGCGCCGGTCGGGAAGGGTGATCATCGACGCAGTCCACTTCGGACACCCGAAGTCGACGGAGCGCAAGCCAACTCGAAAGCAGCGCCCTGGCCGGCGCTGAACGAGCCTGAAAACCCCGTTCCTGCCGTACGACGAAAGGCGCGCTGCCGCTCTGTGTCGGCGCCGTCGTCACCTCCGAGGGGGGGGCTGACCGGACAAGTGCATGGACATTTTTGGCCTCATAACCACCTGCTACGCTCAGATTTAGGCACCTGAGTAGGACAACAAGGCGGACAGATGAGCTCGCGTGAGTACCTGGACAGCCATCCGTGGTTGACCTTCAACGTTGACCGGCAGCTGGAACGGGCACCGTCTCAGCTCTGGCAGCTGGTCGGGAAAGTGGTCGCCCTCGCCCAGCACCTGGCGGAGACCCCCATGCTCCCGGAGTTCGCCCAGCGCATGCGGCTGGTTTATCTCGTCAAGGGTGCCGTGGCCACGACAGCCATCGAAGGCAACACCCTGTCGGAGGAGGACGTGCTGCAGCTACTGGACAACGAACTCAGCCTGCCCCCCTCCAAGGAGTACCTGGCTGTTGAGATCCACAACATGATCGACGCGTTCAACGAGATCATGACGGCGGTGAATCGCGGCGACATCCTGCGACTCACCCCAACCGCCATCAAGCTGCACAACCGCCAGGTCCTCAAGGAACTGGCACTCGAGGCTGGCGTCGTGCCCGGTGAGGTGTCTGAGCACGGTGTGGTCGTGGGGCCATACCGCGGGGCACCCCGGCGTGATTGCGAGTTCCTCCTCAACGAGCTATGCACCTGGCTCGAAGAGGGCGTGCCCTCCGACACGGACCAAACACCGATGGCTACGGCGGTCCTCCGCGCTCTGCTGGCACATCTGTATCTAGCCTGGATCCACCCGTTCGGCGACGGCAACGGAAGGACCGCGCGGCTTGTCGAGTTCCAGATCCTCGCCTCTGGCGGAGTCCCGGGGCCTGCGGCGCACCTGCTGAGCAACCACTTCAACGACACCCGCAGCGAGTACTACCGCCAGCTCAACCACGCCAGCCGATCCGGGGGTGAGGTGATCCCCTTCCTGATCTACGCGCTGCAGGGCTTCTACGACGGGCTGCAGCAGCAGCTGGGTGAACTGCGGGCTCAGACTGAGCGCCTGCTGTGGCGTGAGTTGGTGGACCAGGCCATCCCCGGCCATCGCCCGACCGACCGCCGGCGCAGGGAGCTGGCGATGGCAGTCTTCGAACTACGCGGTGTCGGTCCGGTGAGCAAGCCGGCCATGCTTGTCATCACCACGTCGCTGGCGAGGGCGTACGCGTCGAAGACCGACAAGACCCTCTCGCGTGACATCGGCGTGCTTCTGCAACTTGGCCTGCTGCGCAACGCCCAGAAGGGGGCTTACCGCGCAGCTGTCGAGAAGATCCAGGGCCTTATGCCCCTGCGTGCGCCACGCTGAGTCCCATCGCTGATGCTCCTTGCATAATGTCGCTACCAGCGTTATGCTGACGGCAGACATCCGCGAATCTCAGGAGGAGCACCATCACCCAGACCCTTCCGGTCGCGACCCACGCGAACCTGGACTTCATCACCCCCGCCCTCGCCATCGGCGGGGACGTCAACCACCACGAGCAGCTCGCCGAAATCGCCGCGCTCGGCATCACGCACGTCATCGACTGCCGGATCGAGTGGAACGACACCGACCTGTTCGCCGAGCACCTGCCCGACATCGGCTACCTGCACCACGGCATGGACGACGCCGGCCAGCAGGTGCCGTTCACCTGGTTCGACCATGCCGTCGCCTGGATCGAGAGCGCCGGCCCCGACGCCGTCGTCCTCACCCACTGCCACATGGGCATCAACCGCGGACCCTCCCTCGGGTTCGCCGTACTGCTCGACCAGGGCTGGGATCCGATCGAGGCCATCGCCGCCATCCGACGCTGCCGCCCAATCGCCCACATCTGGTACGCCGGAGACGCCCTCCGCTGGTGGCACTCCCGCCAGGGCACCGATGCCCAGGACGATCTCGCAAGGCTCGAGCAGTGGCGGGCCGACAACCCGCTCGACGTCGTGCGGATCATCCGCCAGCAGCGCGGCCACTTCTCTGCTTAAGGCGGGCCAAGCTCCCCGAGGACAAGGTCGAACCGGATGAACTCCTGTTCCAGGCGAAGGGAAGGCCCCCAGCGCGCGGCGCGCAGCCCGTCGTACACGTCTTGCTCCGGGGGCGTCAAGCCCATGAGATCGACTGCCAAGGGCGAAGGCTCAGCGACCCAATGATCCTCATGGGCGAGCAGGGTCACCTCGTCCATGAGGATCGACTGGACATGCGAAGCCACCTGACGCACAGCCGCGAGGATGGCAAACCCGTGAGTGTCCAGGTCACCCCAATAGCGGAGCCGCACCTGACCCAGCCACGGCAGCGCACGCAGAACGTCCGCCGCTGCATAGCCTCCACCGAAGATCACGAGCCTTGCTGGCGACATGGGGACGGCGTGGTAGCTCACGACGTTCTCGACGACGATGACCTCCTCCACCGCGCTGACGTCCAGACCGGCCAGGCCAGATACCGGCCAGGTCACGTCGGCTTCGCGCAGGTGGGCCAGGCCGACGAGGGTGCCTTCGGCGCGCAGTCGAACCTGACGGACCTGGCCCGCAAGGCCGTAGCGCTCGGCCCACGAGGCGGCCGTCCGGTCGACCGAATCCGCGGGCAGCGCGGCGTCCAGCAACCGAGTGAGCAGCGGGCGCTGCTGCTCCACCAGCTTGGTGTGCATTCCGGCCACTGGGATCTGTCGCGGCAGCGTTCCCGAACACCGGTTCTGCAGCAGCCAGCCGACGACTCGGAGCAGCACGGGCCAGTCGGGTCCTGCGGCTAGCACGAGGTGCGGACGATCCAGCGCCACAGCGACAGCGATCTCATCGCAGTCGGCCGCTCGTGCGGCTCGCATCGCGTCGGCGAAGGCAGCTGCCTTGCGGCGATGGTCGGCGCTGAGCAGGCTCAAGGCCACTTCAGGAGTGTCGACCCAGGCGGCGAACGGAAGCGTTTGACGACCGAGGGCTCCTGCACTGGTCGCGCGGGTCTCCAGCCGCCAGCCCTGGGTTGCAGCATCGGCAACCAGCCGACGGGCCCACGCGCTTGCCTTTCCCAGGTCGCCACGGAGGGACTCACCACGCGGTCCTACCAATCGGATTCGGAGTGGGAACACCCTGCGCTCGGCGACCTCCAGGTTTAGTTCCCGAAGAACTGCGCCGCTGTCCCATGCCTTCCGCACGCGGTCCTTCACGGCCGAGGAGGAGGCCCAGTCGTCAGTCATCCGCGGTGTGGCCGCCTCGCTGCTGGTCGCGGTGAGCGGCCACCTTCTCGCGGTACTCGGTAATGGTCATCGTGACCAGCTGGGAGTAACGATCATTGGTGGACACAAACCCAACGGACTGGACGTAGGGCTCGATGGTGGCGACCTTCTGAAGTGGTGTGACGACCAACAGCTGCAGGCCCAGCCGGGTGAACAGGTCAAGACCGAACCGCGTCGACTCGTCGGAGCCGCGACCGAAGGCTTCATCGATCATCACGAATCGGAAGGCATCTGAGGCGCCTTCCGCGAGGCCGTACTGGTAGTAGAGCGAGGCCGCCAGAATCGTGTAGGCCAGTTTCTCCTTCTGCCCGCCGCTCTTTCCTCCAGAGTCGGTGTAGTGCTCGATCTGGGCGTCTTCGTCACGGGAGCGCTCACTGGCGGCAAAGGTGAACCAGTTGCGCACGTCGGTGACGCGTTCGGTCCAGGACCGATCAGCCGCGGAGCTGCCCTCGCGGCCGCGGAAGCGATCGAGCAGATCCCGTACCAGCAGAAAGCGCTCCTCGGAGTAGGCGTCGTCACCACCCAGGAGGCTGTCTTCGGTGATCCGCTGCAGCTGAGCTCGGAAGTCGCGGATCAGCTGATCAGCAGTCCGCTCGGCCTCCAGCCGGATGAACGAGCCGGGGCGGTACTCGATGTCGGCCAGTGCCTTGTTGATCGTAGCCACCCGGTCGGCGATCCGCCTCGACGCCGCATCCAGGTTGTTGTGGAACACCGCGATCTCGTGGATGGCGTTGTGCTCGAGCTGCTCCTTGAAGTTGGCCTCGAACGCGGGAAGGTCGTCCGCGAGCAGGCGGGTCCGCAGGTTGAGCAGCTCGCCGCGGCTGTCCGGATCAGAGGTGCTGATCTCATCGACCATTGACGGCCAACCGTTGCCGAAGGCGTTCATCGCTGCGACCAATGAGCTCCGCTGCCGCTTCAACGTCTCCCCCGCCGACGCCGCCGTCTCGCCCAGCACCGTGCGGAGCCGATGGGCCCACCGCTCACAGTCCTCCGGGCTGGTCGGGGGCTCACCGAGCGACCTGACGGCGTCCCGGTAGGCAGTCTCGGTGGGCGCAGGAACGTCCGTGGTGTCGACGAGCACCAACGCGGCGAACTGCAGTTCTTGGGCGCCACGCGTCGCCTTCGTCGCTCCGATCTGCTCGCCGAGCTCGGAGATCTGAGCATCGAGCTCAGCGCCGTCGGACTCGAGGCGGGTTCGCTGCTCGGTGAGCTGCTGCAGCACGGGATTGTTGGCCAGCAGCGCTAGGTGCTCCTCGGCCCGCTGCACGTCGAGCGCGGCCGTCGCCGCGTCCACGTCGGCAAACGTGGTGAAGCGGATCGTCAGCCCCTCCACCGCCGTGTCCCTTGCGCGGAGGGCGACCTCTTGCCTGCCGGCATCACCGAATGCTTGCTCCGCCCTCAGCAGACGATCATCCATGGCTGGCCGCGCATGGGTCAGTGCGGTGCGCCGGGCTCGGGTGTCCCAGCCGAGGACAAAGCGGGTGCGGTCGTCGAGGCTGCCGCGGTCATCCTTCTCGTGCCGCTGGTTGTCCTTGATCAGGCCGGCCAGCGTGATGGCTCGCGATGCACGGGTCAGGCCACTCGCGTCGGCCACGCACTCGTGGTCGAAGCGTCGCGCCACCTCCCCGCTGAGCCAACCCGACAGCGGACTGCCCGGCCTGACCTGGAGCTTGTCTGCCAGCGAGCCCGGCTTCGGTGCTCCAACACGCGTCACGTCGGCGGGGACGCGGTAGTAGACCAGCTTGCGGCCCAGATGGGTGCGGTCGACCCAGGCCGACACCTGTGCGTAGTGCTGCTCGGGAACGAGCAAGGACAGGGCGAAGCCTCGCGTCAACCGCTCGGCCGCTGGCTCCCAGTCGGCCGCCTCTGCAGCGACGGCCAGCAGCTCACCGGCGAACGGGAGGTCCTGCGCACCGATCCCCGTCTCCTGCGCTAGGTGGTCTCGAAGACGCGAGAGGTCAAGCGGGATGTTGCTGTCCCGCTCCCCTGCTGCGACGAGCTCAGCCTCGAGCTGCTCCAGCGCCTGTCGGGACGCGCGCATCTCGCCGTACGCCTCGCCTTGTCTGGTGCTGAGTGCCTCCCGCTCGGTGCCGATGCCCTCGGCGGCGCCGGCGATCGCTTGGCGAAAGCGGGCGAAGTCGGCTTCGTCTCGGGGCGGCTGCAGCTCGGCCCGACCGGCGAGCTCGGTCAGCTCCGTTGCCGCCCGCGTTACGGCGCTCAATCGGTCCTTCGCGCCGTCGCGTTGCAACTCGGCTCGACCCAGTTGATCCCCGCCTGAGCTGCTGAGCCGGATAGCGAGCTGGGTGAGTTGATCGCCGACCGCGGCCCGGCTTTCGACAAGCGCAGCCTTCTTGCCGCTCAGGATGGGCAGCAGCGCGTCCGCCTCGGCAATCGCCGCAGTCAGCAGGGCGTGCCGGAGCTCATCGACGCGCGATGCCGCCAAGGGGATTGCGGCTTCCACCGCGCGAATGCGCTCGGAGGTGCGGTCATACTTCGCTGCCTCATCGGCGATGAGGTCGAGGGCGGCCAGTTGGCGACGGGCATCGACCACGACGTCGTGGGCGTGGGTCAGGTCGCCGTAGTGCTCGAGCATCCCGGCGATGGTGGCGTCGATGTCCGGTGCGTCGAGCATGTGCGACCGGACGAAGTCGGTGAGGTTGCCGACCTGCTTCATCGAGACGGTCTGGGCGAACAGCGCCAGAGCTGCCGGCTTGACGCCGAGCGCCTTGCACAGGGCCTTCTGATAGCTGCTGAAGTTGTCCTGATGCAGGTCGACTCCTGCCGAACGCAGGGAGCCTCGCAGCGTGCGCAGATCGCTGTGGCCGGTCAGGTGCTCAGCGATGGTGAGCTGGTCGGCGCTGAGCAGGAACAACTTGCTCGGGGCGGACGTGGCGTTGGGAAAGGTGAGGACCAGCCCGGCCGTGACGAAGCCTCCTGCCGGCTTGGAGAAGGTCGCCAGCAGCGCCGTGAAGGCTGTGGCCGGCTTGCGCAGGAACTCCGGTCGCGAGGTGGCCGTGGTCTCGTCCAGGACGTGACGGAACTGGCCAAGGGCGTAGGTGGTCAGCGTGCGCTCTCGCGAGCCCGCTCCCGCAGCCTGGTTGAAGGTGACCCGGTTGGCGGGCACCAGCAGGGTGGTGATCGCGTCGACGATCGTCGACTTGCCGGCTCCCACCTGCCCGGTCAGCAGGCAGTTGCCGTCCTGGGTTTCGAGTCGCCACACCGACCCGTCGAACGTCCCCCAGTTGAGCAGCTCCAGGCTGTGCAGCCGGGTCCCTTCTTGCAACTCGAGATCGAGCAGCAGCTCGGTCACGGCTCGTCCTCGTCGGGGGCGGCCAGCAGCTTGGCCGCGAACTCCTCGAGCCACTCTGCGGTCACCACGGCCTTGATGACCCGCCGCGCTTCGTAGGTGTCGTCCTGACCGGTGAGCTTGCGCAGGTATCCGAGGGTCTCGAGGCGGCCGATGTCCAGCGCGATCTTCTCCTCCGGCGTCCCGTCACGGTGGTAGATCCGCATGTCCTCCACGATCTGGGCGCCGGTGAGGATCAGCCGGGGGGTCGCTTCATCGGCCTCCGCCTGCGTCATCCGTTGACGAAGCAGCACGAGTAGCACCGTGCAGTGATAGGTGAGCTGGTGCCGGCGGAACAGTCTCGGCATCCCCTCAGGGAGCTCGTCGACCATCCGCAAGTAGGCGAACTCCAGCGCCTCGTCGACGACGAGCCGCATCCCGAGCACGCCGAGCAGGTCTCGAAGGGGCCCGGGCGCGCTGCGGATCGCCGCCCAAGCCTTCGGGTTGTCCTCGGCATAGACGGGCCCGCGCAGCAAGCTGGCCGCGGCGATCGACTGCCCTTCGTTGCTCGCGGTGATCACGGGAGCTCTGCGCTGAAGACGACGAGGGGAATGTCCGCCTCCCGATCGCGGCCATCGGTACCCGTCCATGCCACCTGCTCACGAGCGGTCGTGCTCTGCGCGCCACGATCGGTGCCGACCTGCAGGTAGGCGACCAGCTCAGCCAGTCCCTCTTCGAGCGGGTTGTCTCCGAGCACCTGGCCCAGGGTCGCATGACCACCTCGGTCGCCGAGGGAGGTCGAGACCGCGGCATGCAACCGCTGGAGATCAAGAGACGCGAGCTCGAGGAGATCCTTCAGGTCAACCTCGCTGACATCCCCCTGAGGTGCCACGCCGGCGTCAAGAGCGCCGGCGTGTCGCGGCGTGTAGAGCGGACGCTCGAGCGGCAGGTTGAGGTCAGCGCGCAGATCGAGCGCCTCCATGCCGGTCAGGTCCTCGTCCCGGGCGGCAAGGGACGCTTGGAGAACCCGCCTGATCAGGGCGTTGATCCGGCGGGTCTCAGCCCACGACTGGTCGTCAAGGAACCGGCGCAGCTGGGCGGACAAGGAGGCCACCGTGCGCTGCGTGGTCTGGGCCGCGTGGAAAAGCTCGGCACCCAGCACGACCTCGACTTCTCCCGTACGGCCCTCGAGTTCCGGCAGAGACGCGGTGCGCGCCAGCAGCTGCTCGAGCTCGGCACGCGCGCTGCTGGACAGCAGGTGCTCCCAGAACGCGCGCCACGAACGCCCCTGGTCGGACTGCCCGATCGAGTCCGCGGAGTCGAAGACCGTCGCGAGGAAGGCACCCCGCGGACCCTCCCAGGTGGTGGCCCGCCGCCGGACGTCCCGGTCCAGCTCGCGAAGGCCCGCTTCGACTGCGCGCAGATCGCCGAGCAGGGCACGGGCGGTGGCGGTCACCTGGTCGTAGCGCTCGCGCACCGCCGTGCCATCCATGGGCGTGTCGTCACCAGCCCGGATGCGGGCGATCTGCGCGTCGATCTCGGAGCGTTGCTGCAACAGCGCTGCGATGCGGTCGTCCGGGTCGCTTGCCGCCCCCACGGCGATCTGCCGCAGCAGGTCGCGGATGGTGAGCAGCCGCGAGGCAGTCCCGACGAACTCGCGGGGGCCGAGCTCGCGGCAGAACGAGGCGGCCGTCTCTACCGCCGCCGTCGGCTCGTATTGCGGCACGTCGCTGCCGGCCGGGAAGCTCCGCCGCAACCACAGGGGGGTCCAGTCCGTGAGGTAGGCCTTCGCGTCCTTGGGGTAGGCGCCGGGCGTGACGGCGCGTTGGCGGTCCTGGTAGTCCTCCAAGGCCTCGACCACTTCCGGCTCGCTGAGCGACCGGACATTGGGGATGAGGAAGGACTCGGCAAGGAAGCCCAGGATCAGCGGGGCGTTGTCCGCGGCCAGTAGCCGCCACGCCGGGTGGTGCTGGCGGCGCTGCTGCAAGAGCTCATGGCTCAGCTGGTCCACCGCACGCTCCCCTCCGGAGTCATCGCAGCATCATGCCGCGCCCCTGCGACAAGACTCGCTCACCCACAAGCAAGCCAATCTCGTACGACGCGAACCTGGCGTCCCTCGTGCACGCGGGACCCGATCAGTGGCTGCCGAAGTTGATCACGAGGATGCGGACAACGGGGTGCTCGTCCCCGTCGGCTCTGGTCTTGTAGGTCCCGTGGTATTCGTAGTCGATCCGCCCGGCACCGGTGATTTCGTAGTGCACGCGGCGCGACCACCCGTCCTTGCCCTTGTTGTGGTTTCCCCTGAGCAGGCCGCTCGTGCCGACCTTGGGGTGCTGATCTGGGCTGTGGGTGATGTGGTCGTAGAACTGCTGGGCGTTCTCCAGGCCGACTCTGTCCGCGAGGCTTTCCCAAGCGTCGGCATACTGCCGGTGGACGAGCAGCCGCCAGGGCGGGGCGGATTCCGGGCGACCCTCAGGCGCCCGGGCCGATACGAAGGGGCGATAAGCCCCGGGCTTGGGGCGCGTCACCCAGCTGGCGCGTGCAGGACCGGCCGCGGGGCCTCGACGAAGTCGTGGTCGGTGTGGACTCCGCGCAGGATGGGCCCGCTTCGGGGATCGGCGAGGTCGAGCGCGGTGTATCGCCAGTCACGGAGCAGGGTGTCCACCGGGGTGGTGTCTCGCTGGCTTGCGGCGACGGCCAACGCACCGCGCAGGTCGTCGCGAAGTTCGCGCAGGTCTTTCTCGTCAAGGGTGGCTGCCCAGGCGAGGCTGCCGAAGTCGGTCGGCTGCCGGTCCTTGCGCTCGCGGTCTAGGGCCGTCTCCAGCGATAGGTAGCCGACGAGCGCCTCGCTCAGCCCCTCGAGCTGGGTGAGGCCGGCTTCGCGCAACATGACGAGCGGGGTGCCGTCTATGTCGCGCAGGCGGGCGTTTCCGCCCTTGGCCTGGTCAACGAACGCACGGCGCTTGCTTCCAGCAAGGTCGCTGACCTGGAAAACCCTGTCGACGACGGCCACGGGCGCGCACCTCCTGCTATGCCAAGATCTTGCCACGATACTACTACCTGATCGGCCCCTCGTCGACCTCGAACGCCTCATCCGCCCTGACGCGACGTACGGATCATTCGCCAGCAGCGCGGCCCTGAGCCGGAGAAGTTGTCCGACCCTCCTGTTAGACCTGTAGGTGACACCAAAGAGAGAGGAAGCCGATGACCGCGATACCGCACGGATTGGCTCCCTCGCTGGCCGGAGTTCCGCAGCTGGTAGGCAGATTCGGGCTTGGTCAACAGCGTTTATGCAGGTCACGGGCTTACGGACAGACCTAGGAGCAGGATTCTTGTAGGCACACGACCTTGGGC
>Ga0136633_1000260_pt1 | contig 40066 bp, 39 predicted proteins | sample AntDrymeUQ832206_2_FD_105494 | JGI IMG/M metagenome (GOLD analysis project Ga0136633, IMG submission 105494) | Polar desert sand microbial communities from Dry Valleys, Antarctica - metaG UQ83 (22.06) | ecosystem: Environmental > Terrestrial > Soil > Desert | place: Antarctica: Dry Valley... | reverse complement strand
GCGCACCGCCGAGAGGCCGGCGACATAGAGCAGCGCCGCCAGCCCGACGACGCCGACGGCGAATGGACGGACGCGCTCGCAGTCGTCGAAGGCGATCGGGCCACCGGGAGGGCAGGCTGAGGTGAGCTCGAGGCCGATGACGATCGCGGCCGCAATGAGGACGGCGCCCGACCAGGCGAGATGCGCGGCGAGGTGCGAAGGGCTCAGCGCCGAGCGAGCTCGCTGCTGCGTCGCGCTGCCTCGTCTGCGTCGCGGCGCATGATGCGCCCGTACTCGAAGTACAGGTAGACGCAGGAGGCCGCGCCGAGACCCGCCACGATCATGCCGAAGGCGATGCCCTGCAATGGGAAGCGCATCGGCCAGAACGAGCCGCCCGCCAGGTTGAACGCCATCAGCGGAATCAACAGCAGGACGACGAACAGGTAGTTGAGCAGCACGAAGATGCGGATCGCAGACCAGCCGAAGCCACGTCGACCGCGAGCCGCCTGCACCAGCAGCGCCAGCATGACGATGAGCGCGAAGTTTCCCATCCCGACGCCGTTGGCCACCAGGAATCCGACGTCGTCGCTGAAGCGCAGGAACGGGATCTCGACGGTGATCAGGTAGTAGATGTAGTTCGAGAAATAGAAGATCATGAAGTACATGAACAGGAAGAGCGGCACGCCCTTGAGCGTTGCCACCAGCCACGTCTCGTGGCCGTATAGGAACCAGCTCATGAAGTCGTCGGCCCAGGTGACGAGCCGATTCACGCCGCCCCGCGGCCGATAGACGGGATAGGTGCTCATCGGCCTGGCGCCTCCCTATTCACCGGTCTGATCGAGCAGGAAGGTGATCAGGGCGGTCAGCTGGCTCTCGTTCAGCTTGTCCTCCGGATGCGCTGGCATGCGGGTTGCCACCCCGTCGTTGTAGTTGCCAGAAGAGTCGCGGATCCACTGCTCGAGGAAGATGCGTGGGTCCTCCTCGTAGTCGGCGACCATCTGGTCGACCCCGGATGGCGTCGGGAAGTCATCGAACTCGGTGATCACGTCGGAGCCGATGGTCTGGATGTTCGGACCGGCGGTGCTGCCTTCCAGCTCTGCGGCGTGGCAGCTCACGCAGCCAGCCGATGCGTACACCTCCGCCCCGCCCTCGACGGTGTCGGGAACCTCCTCGACCGGCTGAGCGGCCGCTTCCTCGGCCCACGACTCGACGAGCGTCACGACCGCCTCGATCTGCTGCTCGTTGAGCGGGCCGCCGACCTCGTAGCTCCACGCCGGCATCAGCGAGTTGACGTTGCCTGACACGACGACCCCGCCGAAGCTGACGGCTAGGCGCACATAGTTCGCGTTGGCCTTGAGCTTGTCGGCCACGCTGCGCGAGTGCAGGTTCGGCCCGACGACGGTCGCATCGGGCTCCCCGCCGGTGCCGTCGGCGCCGTGGCAGTTCGCACAGCCCACGGCAGCCGCCTCGGCCGGATCGGCACTGAAGATGACCTGTGCATACTCCAACAGCTCGTCGTCGTGCTCGGCGGCCACCGTCTCGCGCCGCGGACTGTCCGTGAGCCAGTAGAGCACAGTGAACGCGGACAGCGCGGTGACGAGGATCACGCCCAGTGTCTTGAGTCGCATCGATCAACCCGAGCAGTGCGACATTGCGGTGGGCGCCCGGTCGTCGAAGGTGACGGTGCCGGGTGGTGGCCCGGAGATCACCTCGGCCGTGTTGACGACGTAGGCGCCGTCGGCAGCGGTGACCGGGAAGCGGTCCATGCCGCGCGGCGCCGGACCATCCCGCTTTTCGCCGAGGATCGAGTACTTCGAGCCGTGGCAGAGGCACTCGAACCACTGGCTGGTGTTGCAGAGCTGCGGGACCTGGCAGCCGAGGTGCGGGCACTTGCGCCACAGGGCGAGGATCGAGCGCTCGGTGACCGGCGCCGCCTCGTCGAGATCGGTGCCCGGGTCCTCGATCGGCGAGGCGGCCGTTCCGTCGCCCTCGACCCGAGCCATCCCGGCGGGCACGTTCACGATGAACAGGTTGGCCGCACCGTAGACGTAGGGCAGCCCATTCTTCCATTCCGGCTGGGCGTTGTTGATGTCGGCCGCGCTGCCGATCGTGATCTCCGCGCCGAGGCCCTCGGTGAGGTTCGGCCATAGGAAGGCGAGCGTTCCGCCAAGGAACTCGAGCGACAGGATGCCGACACCGACGCCGAGCATTCGGCGCATGAAGCCGCGGCGGCTGATCTCGCCGGCGCGAGGGCCGTGGACCTCGCCGTAAGACGTGTGCTGGGTCATAGGTTGAAGAACAGCCCTTCCCACGGCCAGACCCAGTTCCAGCCGGGGCCGCGGAAGAACGAGCCGATGAAGGTCACGATCAGTCCGCCGATCATCAAGCACATGAAGAACACCCACATGAGCTTGCGGTCGCGCGCGGCCTTGAACGGCGTGCGGTCGATGAACGGAACCAGGGCCAGCCCGCCGATGTAGATGGGGATCACGAGGACGCCGGCGACCGTCGCATTGAAGTAGCTCAGGATCTCCTGGAGGCCGAGGAAGTACCACGGCGCCTTCGCGACATGTGGCGTGACCGCGGGGTTCGCCATCTCCTCGAGAGGAGCCTGAATGAAGACCGAGCTCACCACGAGCAGGCCGCTGATGAGCATGGCCATCAGGAACTCGGCGCGCAGCAGGTGCGGCCAGGTCAGCACGGTCTCGTCCGGACGCTTGTCGACGCGGACCATCGACTCCTGCTTGACGTAGGCCAGCAGGCGGAAGCGCTCGGTCCCGGGGACCCCGGGCGGTCCCGGCAGCTTCGGTCCGGTACCCGGTGCCACGATGGGAGCCCGGGTCGGTGCCTGCGTCGGCGCGTTCTTGTCGGCGGTCGCGTTCGGTCGCTTCTCGATCGTCATCGGTCCATTCCTAGCTACACCGGTCCCGTGATGCCGCCGTCCTTCCGGATCCTCCAGAAGTGGACGATCATGAAGATTGCGGCGATGAGTGGCAGGGCAATCACGTGGAGCACGTAGAACCGCAGGAGTGTTTCCTGTCCGACCTGGATTCCGCCCAGCAGCAGGAAGCTCGACTCCTGGCCGACCAGCGGAGCGTAGAGCGCCATCTGCGTGCCGACGGTGATGGCCCAGAACGCGATCTGATCCCAGGGCAGGAGGTAGCCCGTGAAGCTCAGGGCCAGGGTGAGGAAAAGGAGCAGCACGCCGACCACCCAGTTGAACTCGCGCGGCGGCTTGTAGGCGCCATGGTAGAAGACACGGATCATGTGCAGGAAGACGGTGAGCACCATCAGATGCGCCCCCCATCGGTGCATGTTGCGCACCAGCGTGCCGAAGGCGACCGAGGCCTCGATGACCTGGATGTCCTGGTAGGCACGGCTGATGGACGGCACGTAAAAGAACATCAGGTAGATACCGGTCACCGTCAGGGAGAGGAACAGAAAGAAGCTGATGCCACCCAGGCAGAAGGTGTAGGTGTAGCGGACCGCGTGCCGCTTCACGCGAACGGGATGGAGGTGGAGGAACACGTTGTTCATCACCGCCAGCGCGCGTGTGCGGCTCGTGTTCGGATACGGCTGTCGGAAGAGGCTGCGCCACACCGCCGACTCCTTGACGAAGCGGGTGATCCGGTTGCCGCCGTCTCCGTTGCTCATCGGTCCACTGCCGCGCCGGCCTGCTGGCCGACCTGTCCGAGCACGTTGTCCTTGTAGCTCTCCAACAGAACCTTCCCGTCAGGCGTGAACCGCTCGAGCTCGAGCCGGTCCATGGTGATGCAGTTGGTCGGGCAGCGCTCGACGCAGAGGTTGCATCGGATGCAGCGCTCCTCGTCGATGATCATCGCGATTCCGCGCGGCCACGACTGGAAGAAGCCCTGCTCCGGATCGTCACCGCCGACCTGCGCCTTGTCGATCATGTAGATCACGCCCTCGGGGCAGACGTCGGCGCAGAGCCCGCACAGGATACAGCGGGGGCCGTCGATGTTGATGTTGTGGTTGCACTGGAGACAGCGCGTGCCCTCGGCGATCGCGCCCCGCGTGTCGTAGCCGACCTCCACCAGGCTGGTGAAGTCGCGGCGCAGCTCGGGCGGCGCCATCGGGATCTCCTGGCGCTCGGTGGCCTCGTAGAAGCGCGGCATGTCGTGCTCGAGGCTCTGCGTGATGACGGCGCGGTTGATGACCGGCAGCTCCTCGAGCTCCTCCCCGCGCACGCCGGCCAGCCAGCGGTCGACCGAGCGGGCGGCGCTCCGGCCGAGGCCGGCCGCCTCGATGATCGTGGCCGGACCGGTGACGAAGTCGCCGACCGCGAAGATGCCGTCCACGCTCGTGCCGAACGTGTCTGCGTTGATCGTCACGTTGCCGCGGTTGAAGTCGAACTTCAGGTCGTTCATCGGCCGCCCGTGAGCGTCCTTCGGCGTGGTGCCGTTCAATGGCGCACTGCGCCAGGAGCTCAGGGATCCCCCTTCGACGACGGTGCGCGTATCGGTCACGCCGACGTGCCGGTTCAGCTTCGCGCCGAACTCGCCGAGGACGTTGTTGTCGGACGCCTGGCTGGTGCACGGGATGACCATGTCGCACGGAATGGTGAACTCGCTGCCGGGGATCGGCTCGGCGGTGCGACGACCGGAGGCGTCCGGCGGACCCAGGCGGGTGCGGACGAACGTCATCCCGCTGACCTTGCCGTCCTCGCCGGCGAGCACCTCGACCGGCGAGCTGAAGTACTCGAACTTCACGCCCTCGAAGCGGGTCTCGTGCTGCTCCTCCTCGTCCACCACCATCTCGTCCGGCCCGCGGCGGTAGACGATGGTGGAGGTCTTGGCGCCCAGCCGCAGCGCGGTCCGGCTGGAGTCCATGGCGGTGTAGCCGCCGCCGATGATGACGACGTGCTCGCCGACCCACTGAGGCTGCCCGAGGTTGGCGCGCTTCAGGAAGTCGACCCCGTAGATCACGCCGTCAAGCTCCTCGCCTGGCGCGTTCATGGCGACGGGATACATGCAGCCGGTGGCGACGACGACCGCGTCGTGCTTCTCACGCAGCTGGTCGATGGTGATATCGCGGCCGATCTCGACGTTGTAGTGAAACTGCACGCCGTGCTTGGCGACCCAGTTGACATCGAGCTCGATGACGTCGCGCGGCAGCCGGAAGGCGGGGACGCCGATGAGGGTCGTGCCGCCACCCGAGGGGAGCGCCTCGTAGACGTGGACCTCGTGGCCCCAGCCACCGAGCTCCTTGGCGGCCGCCAGGCCGGCGGGGCCGGCGCCGATGACCGCCACGTTCCTTCCCGTCGGCGCCTGAACCACCACATTGTCCGGCATGTTGTTGCCGTAATGCCAGTCCACCAGGAAGCGCTTCATGGCGCGGATGGCCAACGGCTTGTCGATGTCGGCGCGCCGACAGGCCTTCTCACACGGAGCGCTGCACACGTAGCCGCAGATGGCAGCGACCGGATTCGGGTCGCGGGCCAGGATATAGCCCTCCTCGAAGCGACCCTCCGCGGCCAGCATCAGGTAGCCCCGGCAGTTCGTGTTGACCGGGCAGCCTTCCTGGCACTCAATGTTGCACTGAAGCCAGTCGACGCCTACTTCGGCGGTCTGGAACCTCAGCGGAATGGCGATATCTGAGATCACGGCGTCGTGGTCGCTCTCCGGGCGTGGTTGGACCATGAGGCTGTAAGGAGCGGCAGGACCGATGCTACCCGTTCGGGAGCGTGCGGCGCAAGGCGAGACGCCGGGGCTGGCGACGACCACCGCCGCGAACCGCCGCTCATCGGCGCATTTCGCGAAGGAACGACCTGCGCTGGCAGGTCGTTCATGGTGCGCGCCGCCTGGCGGCGGAGGCGTCGCCGCGCAGGCCGAGGTCTTCGAGCAGCGTAGAGTCGCCGGCATCCTCGAGCAGAAGCTTCGTACCGCGCCATGCGATCAGCCGCACGGCACCGAGACCAGCGCGCCAGGCGAGGTAGTCGGCGCCGCGGAGCTCGTCCTCGACGCCAATCGGCCTGAGATCCTTGATCACGGCCGATCGGCCGTCGCGCAAACGCACGCGGACGACGCGGCTCGTCGAAGTCTCGGCGATCAACGACGGATCGGACGCACCCCAATCGGCCGGGGTCAAATCAGTCAATTGGCGAAATGGGCGGCCATCACGCGGCGGACAAGGGGTGCCGCGTCCGTGCCACCGGTGCCCAGGGCAATGTTCGGCAGGATGGTGGCGACACTGATGCTCGGGTCATCCGCAGGGGCGTAGGCGGGGAACCAGGCGTGAGGATCCGGCGTGCCGGTCTCGGCCGTTCCCGACTTGCCGGCCACCGAGATCCCGAAGCCGGCGAAGGCAGCGGTGCCGGTGCCGTAGGACAGCGTCGTCACTGCCTCAAGCGTATCGGTCACGTAGGCGAGATCCGCTGCGCTGACGGAGATCTCCTGGGCGACCGCCGGCTCGACCTCCTCCACGACGGTTCCGTCGGGTAGCGTCGCGGTCGCGAGGATCCGAGGCGTCCAGAGCGTGCCCCCGTTGCCGATGGCGGCATACGCGTTCGCGAGCTGGAGCGGCGTGCCGAGAAAGGCGCCCTGTCCGATCGCGAGCTGGATCTGCTCGAAGCCGGAGTACCCGCCGCGTCCGTTCTCGACGAGCCAGGCGTCGTCGGGGACGATCCCGGTCTCTTCCACCAGGTATGTGATCCCGGTCGGGGCGCCGAAGCCGAACTCGAAGAGAAGGTCGGTGAGCGCCATCTCGTTCTGCTCGTAGACCGATAGGGAGAGCGGCATATACGTCGTGTTGCAGCTGAACGCCATCGCCTGCGCCAACGTCACCAGGCCGGGCAGCGTGTGGTCCAGATAGTTGCGGAACGTGAAGTCGCCGTACTGCCAGCTGGGCGGGCAGCTGACCAGCGTGGCCGGCGTGACGACCTCCGTCTTGAGCGCCGCGACCAGTGTAAAAGGCTTGAATGACGAGCCGGCCGGGTAGGCGCCGAGAACCGCCTTGTTGAAGATCTGACCGGCCCCAGCCGGCGTGAGCGCCTGTCCGCCGAGCGTCATGCCGAGTGTCATCGAGTTTGGGTTGAATGCTGGCTGGCTGGCGAGCGCCCACACGTCGCCGCTCGTCGGATCGACGACGGCGGTGGCCGCAGCGCCATACGGGTAGAGCGCCTCCTGGGCGGCGGCCTGGATCTGCGGCCGCAGCGTGATGGCGATGTCGGCTCCCGGCACCATCTCGGCTTCGAGCAGCACCGAGTCCGGAGCATCGGGCGTGACGGCCACCAGGCTCCAGCCGGGCGTGCCGCGCAGGAGATCCTCCGCCCCGTACTCGAGGCCACTGCGACCCACCACGTCTCCGGCCCGATAGCCAGTCTCGGCCAGCGTCTCCAGATCCTCGGCGGTGACCTCTCCGAGGTAGCCGATGACCTGGCCGGCGAGCGCCTCCTGCGGATAGACCCGCACGCCGTCCTCGCGCGTCTCGGCCCACATCACACCATCGGTGCCCACGACCCGGCCGCGCGCACCGAGGCTCCGATCCAGGCGGAACGTCCCCTCCTCGCCGAGCTCCGGAAAGACGACGGCCGGGCTCCAGCGAACCATCCATCCGGTGCGCCCCTGCACCATGGTCAGCGCGCGCTCCAGGCTGAGATCCTCGAACCGATCCGACGCGACCGTCAGATCGACCGGCACGGCCATCGCCGGGACGGGGCCGGCCAGCGGGGCGTTCGGATCGGGCGGCGGGGTTGGCTCCGAGGTCGGCGTGGCCACCGCAACAGGACTCGCCGACGGGTCGGCGGACGGCTCGGGCGTCGGCGTTGGCGCCGGGAAGTCCCCGGGCCGACGCTCCGGCGGCAACGCGACCACGCGCGGCGTCCCGGTCGTCGCGGACAGCTCCTCGACCCGGGCCATCTCGGCGAACGCTGCGTGGAGCTCGGTGAAGCGCTCGATTGGATAGCGCTCGCGCAGGCTGGGGTCGAGGGTGGCGTACATCGCCGCGTAGTCGCCGGCCGCCCAGGCCTCGAGGTAGTCCTCGGCCAACGCGGCCGCCGCCTCCGGGGGAGCGACCGGGAAGGTGGTTGGCGCCGGTGTCGGGTCCGGCGTCGGTTCGCCGCCGCAGGCCGCGACCAGCAGCAGGAGCGTGATCGGTGCGGACCGATGGATCAGGCGGCGGAGCCTCATCGAGCCAATGTCACGCGTCGGAAGCCCTCGGCCGCACGGTAGCCGGCACGCTCCCCGAGCTCCTCGCTGCGACGGCGCACCCAGCGCGCGATCTCCTCGAACGACCGGAACTGGCTGGCATGCTGTTTGAGGGCGTCGATCTTGCGCTCCATCGTGCCGCCGATGTCAACCAACTGGTTCGCCTCGTTCGTGCTCCACAGGAAGAGCTCGGCTACCTTCCACGCGTCGAGCCCGGCATCGAGGTGGTCGCGGAAGTTAAGCGGGTCCCGCGCGGTCGGGAATACGGCGTCGACGGTCACCTGCCCAACGGCACGATGATCGGGATGGTTGACCCACTCGTTGTTGACAAAGAGGACCGTCGGATCGTGGGTCATCACGATCTCGGGACGGAACGATCGGATCGCATGGGTGATTCGCTCGCGTAGCCTCAGCGACAACTCGACCTGCCCGTCCGGCTCGTCGAGGAACTCGACCCCATGCACGCCGATCTCGGTGGCCGCAGCGCGCTGCTCGCGTTCTCGCAGCTCGGCCAGGGCCGCCATGTCGGTGGTCGGGTCGTCGCTGCCCTTGTCGCCGCGCGTGACGAGCAGATAGCCAACCGTCGCTCCCTCGGTGACCCAGCGGGCGACGGTGCCTGCGGCGCCGAACTCGATGTCGTCGGGATGCGCGGCGACGACCAGGACGCGCTCGGGGGTGGGCAGCTTATCGTCAGGCATCGGATCCGCCGTGATCCTAACAGTCAGGCCAGCGCCACGGTCCGCGTGCCATCGGGATCGAGCAGCTCTGCCGTCCAGGCGTGACAGGTGAAGTAGATCACCTGGTGGCGTGTCGCGAGGTCGCGGACGGCCGAGGCTGCGCGAGCCGCACGTTCAGCGTCGAAGTTGACGAGGATATCGTCCATCACCACCGGCAGTGGCTCGGCATGACGAGCGAACTCCTCGATCAGGCCGAACCGAAGGGCGAGGTAGAGCTGCTCCGCTGTGCCGCGCGACAGCTCGTCGGTGACGCGCCCTTCACCACCCTCGGTCTCCACCCGTACGCTGGCATCGCCCGGAGGCGCCACGATCCGTGAGTAGCGGCCACCGGTGATGCGCTCGAAATGTGCGGTGGCGGCGCGCACGACATCGGGCTGGCGCTCGCGCTCATACCGCGAACGCGTCTCCTCCAGAAGCCTGAGGGCGATCGCACGAACCGCCCACTCGCGACCGATGGCGGCCGCCTGACCCTCCAGCGCTGCCAGCTCCTGGCGTCGCATGCCGAGCTCTTCGGCGGCCTCGAGCTGTCGGATCCGCGCATCGAGCGCACCGATCCGGTTGTTCGCGTCGCGCTCGGCGGCCTCGACGCGCTCCAGCTCGGCCTGCGCCTCGACGTGGGTGGCCTCGACGGCGGCGGAACCGCCGGTTCGTGCCTCCTCCACCAGGGCGGCCACGGCCTCGATGCTGCCGCCGATGCCGGCCAACCCGGCGCGCAGCTCGCGAGCCCGCGCGTGCCTGGTGCGTCGTGACGCGGCCTCGGCGTCGCGGCGGCGCAGCTGATCCGGGTCGTCACAACCGAACGCACGGATGTGCGCGGCCACCGCCTCCTGCCGCCCAGCCGTCACCTCCGCGGCGGGTACTCGCCGCTCCGCCAGGCGCGCCAGCGTCGCGTCGAGCTCCTGGGCCCGGCGCCGTGCGTCGCGCGAGCGCTCGAGGTCGTCGACGAGGCGGGCGAGCATCGCGTCGCGATGAACGTCGTCAGTGGCCGGAACATGGTTGAGACGAGCGAGGAGTGCGTCGATACGTGCGGCGTAGGCGTCGTCCTCCGCGCGGGCGGCGGCGATCATGGCGCGCTGCTGATCTCGCTCGGCGGCGGCGCGCCGCGCCGCGCCTGCGGCCCCGAGCAGCTGGCGGGCCGCCTCCGGCGACAGGTCAGTCGGGATGCCACGGCCGCGGAGCCAGTCGCGCCAGGCTTCGTCGGACGACACCAGGAGCGCATCGACCTGCTCACCCTCGCGCTCCAGCCGCGCGATCTCGGCTCGGCGAGCCTCGAGGACAGCCGCGCGCTCGCGATCGATGTCTCGCCGGGCGCGGCGTGCAGCGATCTGGTCGCGGAGCTCGCGAACGGCCGCGTCCTCGGCCTCGGCGGCGAGACCGACGCGCCCGAGGAGCTGGACCCGTTCGGCGCGCAATGCCGCGATCTCGTCGTCGCCGGCGGTCGGGCGGATCAGAATAGAGATGGCAACACCGCCGACGAGGAGGCCGAGGGCGACGCCGATCAGCGGCTGGCTCGCCGCCACCCCGAGCGTCAGCCCGGCCATCGCGATAGCGGCGGCGATGGCGACGGCGAGAATGCGCGACCCCGGCCCCGGCCCCCTGGCCGCGCGCGCCTCCGCGGACGCCTGCCGCATCCCGAGAGCTTCGACCTCCCGCAGCTCGTCGGCACGCTCATCGAGGCCGGCGTCGTCCGCAGCGACGCTGCTTTCGCGCTCACGCGCGCTCAGCTCATCCTCCGCAGCCCGGCGTCGCTGGTCTGCGGCCTGCCGCGCCGCACGCGCCTCCGAGAGCGTCGCCTCGTGCTCTCGGGTCGCTTCCACCGACGCGATCGAGTCTTCGAGTCCGACCAGGCGCTCTTCGGGCCACCCTCCAACCCGCGCCCGTTGCTCATCGACTGCCGACCCATGCCGCGCCTCGGCCGCCTCCAGATCTCGTCGTCGCTCCGCCGCAGCGCGGCGGGCGACCCGCTCGTCCCGCAGCCCAATGATCTCGTCGGCTGCCGACAGGAGGCCATCATCAATCTCGAGACCGGCGCCGCCCGCGGTGCTGGCATCGATCTGCTCGTCAATCGACGCGAGAACGGCGCCAGCCTCGGCGAGCTCGCCCTGCCTGCGGTCCAGGATCGCCACCACATCCGCCGGAAGGGCATCGAGCGTCGCGTCGCCGACGGCGAGCTCCTCCTCCACGCGCGACAGATCTGCGGCGAGCGGCGCCGCAGTGCGCAGGTGCCCGAGCCGAATGGCACGCTCGCGCCAGCCTCGTGCTTCACCGCGCAGCTCGATAGCGTGGGCACGAAGGTCGCCCCGCTCAAGGTGCGCAGCCTCGTACTCCTCCGGCTGCTGGGCGAGGTCGGCAATCTGGACTCGTAACGCCTCGGTCCGGGCGAGGAGCGCGTTGAGCGGGCGCTCCCGGCCCCGCGGGAGAAAGACCGCCTCCTGCTGCTGCCGTAACCGTCGCTCGATGTCGACCGCGCTGGTCCCGCCCAACCCCGCACCGGCGCCGTAGATCCGCCCGCGCACCCCATCGGCCGAGAGACTGGCGAAGGTCTGGAGCTCGCCGAGGCCAAAGGCGAAGATATTGTTGAAGAGGTCGCGATCGGCGCCGTGAAGCAGTCGGTCGAGCGTCTCCTGACCGCCCTGGTTGCCATTCGGGGCCCGGACTGCCAGTGCTCCACCACCACCGCGCTCGCCATGCCGTTCCACCGTCCAGCGATCGTCGGACGACGTGCGGAGCGTGAGTCGTCCCCCTCGGCGCCCGCCGGCCATGGCCGGATACCAGGTCCGACCGTCACGAGTGGCATCGAAGCCGAAAAGGAGGCCGCGCACGGCATTGAGCAACGTCGTCTTTCCCGCCTCGTTGGCGCCGACGAAGATGGTGAGCCCCCCGTCGAGCGCCCACTGCACATCGTGGAAGCGACCAAAGCCATCGATCTCGATGCGCTCGATGCGCATCAGCGGTCCTCCTCCACCGCGAGAAGCAGGTCGATGCCCAATGCCTCCGCCTCGTCGAGAAGCTCCCCCGCCAGCTGGTCATCGCTTGGCCGGCTCTTCGCGAGGTGGCGGCGGCCGCGCAGCGACTCGTCGAAGAGCGGCGCGACGGACGAGCGGAGCGTCTTCTCCCAGCGTTCGTGCTCCTCGGGATCGGTGCTGCGACCACCGCGGCGGGCAGCCCCCACGGTGCGCAGGAAGTCGCCCACGAAGTCGGGCGCTTCGCGGCGGGCGTCAAGGTCTGCCTCCGGGCGCGTGAGGTCGCGGGCCGACTCCACCCATGCGAACGGCAAGGCCAGGTTGCGCTCCTCGTTCAGGAGCTGGCGGAGGTCGTCGAGGTAGCCGGGTCGAGCGAGCGTCGCGTGCAGCGGCCCTCGGCCGGTGAGCCGTAGGCGAACAACGAGTGATCGGCCGTCCGACGCATCGAGCGCTGAGCCGATGGCCTCCCGACACGCGCGCCGAACCGCCTCGTCATCGGCTAGCGCGTCGATCGAGACCTCGAGCGGATGCCACCGAACGACGTCGGTGGGCACGAAGCTCGAAGTCACGCGACGTGCGGCGTCCACCTCGACAACGTAGCAGCCGCGGGCGCCGAGCTCTCCGGGATCGCGGCCCTGGGGAATACCGCTGTAGAACGCGGGCGGATCGGCAAGCACCTGCCCCGGCTGATGGATATGGCCGAGCGCCCAGTAGTCCATCCCCGAAGCGCGCAGGTCCTCCACCGAGCATGGTGCGTAGTTGTGATGCCCGGGCCGGTCGCCGACGTTGGTGTGGAGCAGCCCGATCGCAAAAGGCGAACCTGGTTGCGCTCGCATCCCCGCGGCGTAGTTGTCGCGGACGACGGATTGCGGATACGAACGGCCGTGAATGCGGGCGATCTCGCGCCCGTCGCGCATGACCGGCACCGACTCGCCGGCATCGGTCCCGAATCGATGCACGGTTGCCGGGAAGTCGAGCGACGGCGCCCAGGTGCGCCCGTCGAGCGGGTCATGGTTGCCGTGGACGACGAAGCTGGCGATACCCGCATCGGCCAATCGGGCGAGGCCGTCGCGAAATCGCGTCTGGCCCAGGAGCGTGGGGCTGGCGACCTCGAACACGTCACCGGCGATGACGACGAAGTCGATCTGGTGCCCGATTGCCGCGCCGACGACGTTGTTCCACGCATTGGTCGTGGCGGCGCGGAGGACGGCAAGGACCTCGGGCGGTGCCTCGGCGCTCAGGCCCTCGACGGGGCTGTCGAGATGGAGGTCACCGGTGTGCAGAAAGCGAAAGAGCTCGGGAGACGACACGGCCCGCCAAGCGTAGCCGATGGGCGTGACAGCTCATCGGTCGCGAGGCGGGCGTCGTGCGGTCCGTCGCGCCGGCCGCTCCCTCCGACTCGATCGGTGGGATCGCGCCGGCCGGCGCAACTGGTGTCGTAGGTCAGACGGCGCGGCGGCCGCTGAGCAGTTGGAACAGCAGCACGATGGCCGCAATCACCAGGAGCAGCCAGATCAGGCCGCCGCCGATGTTGCCGATCAGTCCGAGCAGCCAGAGGACCAGCAGGATGACGATGATCGTCCAGAGCATCGAGTTCTCCTCACTCCTTTTTTGTCGGTTTCCTCGCAGGGTTGCCACGAGGCGACTTGCTTCCATATTCTCGCACGAAGCGTGCCAGCCGACCACGCGAGGGCTCACTCGGCGAGGGCTCATTCGCTTCGCGAGCGACGCTCCTCGATGACCTGGTAGACCAGGAGCACGGCAGCGAGGAGGAGGAAGAGGTTCACCCATTGCCCGAGTCGCATGATCACGCCACCCAGCCAGAGCACGAGCGCGGTGGCGGTGGCGATCCAGATCATCGGATCGGATCGACCAGGGCAGCGAGGGCCATCACGGCCAGCACCACCAGGAGCAGTGCCGATGCCACCACCGCGCTGGCGGCCCACACCGATGGCTCCTTCATGCCGCGAGCGCCTCGAGCAGCTGGTCAACGTGCGCGTCCGGCTTGACCTGCGGCAGGACATGCTCGATGCGCCCATCGGCGCCGATGACGAAGGTCGTGCGCTCATTGCCGAAGTAGGTGCGGCCCGCGAACCTTTTCTCGATCCAGACGCCGAATGCCTCCGCCACCTGGTGGCCCTCGTCCGACAGGAGCCGATACGGAAGCGCGAACTTCTCGCGGAACTTCGCGTGGCTCTTCACCCTGTCGGGCGAGACGCCGAAGATCGAGACACCGGTCTCCCCCACGCGCGACCAGCTGTCGCGCAGCCCGCACGCCTGCGTCGTGCAGCCGGGCGTGTCGTCCTCTGGGTAGAAGTAGAGGACGTAGCGAGAGCCGGCCAGCGTGTCGTTCGACACAACGCGTTCGTCGTCCGCGCTCATCTCGAAGGTGGGGGCCGGGTCACCGGCCGCGGGCCGAGTCATGGGCCAGAGTCTAGCGGGCTGCTCAGCTCATCTCCTCGATCGCCAGCAGCACCGGCGGCAGCTCGCGCGGCTCCATCCGCTCAACCAGCGCCCGCGCGAATGCACCGATAATCGCGTCATCGGCCTCGGCCAGGTCATGACCGGCGCCGTCGACGAGCTGGAGGAGCGGATCGTTGCCGGCATCGGACAGAACCTGCGCCAGCAGCCGGGACTCATCGGCATCCGACCAGGCATCGGTCGATCCGTGCGCCAGGACAACGTTGCGGTGAAGCATCGTGGCCAGTGCGATCGATGGCGTGTGGAAGGCCTGCTCCCATGCTGCCAGGCCGAGCTCAACGTGCTCCGAGCCCAGCAGAAACGACATTGTCGGCTCCCGCCGTTCGGCGCGCTCGATGAGCTCTTCGGTGCTGCGGTCGAGCGCGGCCACGATCGGTTGCTCACGGTCGGCGCCGGCTCGATCCCGGTCGGCAACCCCGCGCCGAAGCACATCCCGGTAGCTCCTGGCCGATGCGCCGATCAGCCCGACCGCGCCGATCGCCGGGTCACCGATCGCCACGCTGAGCGCGATCACCGCTCCCTCGCCATGGCCCACGATCGCCGTGCGGCGCAGGTCCAGCTCGCGGCGCGAGCGCATGGCGCCGATCGCATCGCGTGCATCGTCGATCCGGCTGAACAGGTCGCTCGCCTCCCAGATGCCATCGGACTCCCCGCAGCCGCGCGGGTCGTAGCGCAGGCTGGCTGCGCCGTGCCCGGCCAGGGCGTCAGCGAGGCGGGCGAAGAGGCCGTCGGGGGCGTGACCCGGCATCCGTGCGAACCAGGTCGGATGGCGGACGCGATCCCAGCCGCCGTCCCGGTCACGCGGTAGCCAGCTCGGCACGAGTAGCACCCACGGCAAGCGGCCCTCGCCGTCGGGAAGGGTCAGCGTCGCGGCCAGCGACAGGTCGCCGGCCCGGAAGCGGAGCTCATCGCGGCGCGGCATGGCCTCGATGGTACGCTCGGACCCGTCTCATGACTCAGCCAGTACCCGCCTTCAGCCCGCCGCCCGAGCCGGTCGCGTTCGTTCCCGATCCGCGCGCGGAGCTGCCGCGCGGCGCCGAGGTGATCGTGGTGGGCGGCGGCATGCTCGGCGCCTCGGCTGCCTACCACCTGGCGCGAGCCGGGATGCGGCCGCTCCTGATCGAGGCCAACGCGCCGGCTTCGGGCGCCTCCGGCCGCAACGCCGGGATGGCGCTCGCCGGGCTTGGCGGCCGTTTCGGGCGTGTGACTCGCCTGGTCCAGGAGGCGGGCGGCCGATCGATCCTCGACTACACGACCCGCTCGCTCGACATGATCGAGGCCTGGGACGCCGAGCTGCCGAGCGGGATGGAGTGGGACCGCTTCGGCTCGCTGGACCTGGCCCTCGACGAGGTCGAGGAAGCGCACGTCCGCCAGATGGCGGCCGTCCAGACGCTCGAGGGTCTGGACGTGCGCGTCGTCGACGACCCGGCCGAGCTGCGCGAGCTTGCCAGCGGCCTTGCGACCGACGAGGTGCGCGCCGCGAAATGGACGCCGCGCGATGCGAAGCTCAACCCGTTCCGGCTCTGCTACGCGCTGCTCGAAGCCACCCGAGCGCTGGGTGGGACAGTCGTCACGGGCGTGCGCGTCGAGCGGCTCCTCGCGTCCGGCGGGCGCGTCGCGGGCGTGTCGACCTCGGCTGGCGACGTCGCGACCGGCGCGGTCCTGCTCGCGACGAACGCCTGGACGCCGGCGCTGGCGCCGCACCTGGCGGCCAATTTGACGCCGATCCGCGAGACGGTCTGCGTGACCGAAATGCTCGCGGAGAGCATCGGCGCGCCGGGCTTCGAGACGAACCAATGCAACGAATACTGGCGGCAGATGCGCACGGGCGAGGTCATCATCGGCGGGTACGCGGTTGCCGATGAGGGGATGGGCATCGGCTCCTATTCGACTCGTGTCCGGCCCCAGGTCGCCCCGCGCCTGGCCGCACTGCTGGAGCGCCTTCATCCGGTGCTCCGCGACGCCCGCATCATCCGCTGCTGGGCCGGGCTGCTGGACTTCGCGGCGCTCGAGATCCCGATGGCGGGGCCGTTGCCGGCCGAGGATGGGACGCCGCTGCCCGGCGCCTTCGTGGGCGCCGGCCTCACCGGCCACGGGCATCCATACGCGCCGGTGCTCGGCCTGCTCCTCGCTGAGTTGATCGCGTCGGGTGAGGCGCGAACGCTCTCCCTGGCGCCGTTCAATCCGTCGCGCTACGTCGGCCTCTCGCATGCGCCGACCTGGCTCGATCCCTTCCGAGGCTCCGCACCGCCCTCCCACTGACCAGGCGCGAGCGACCTGTCCCGGGCAGCCGGAACCTGCACACCGTCATACCATCGGGGCGGATTCCCAGGCGCGTACGGTCGCCCTGCCGGATCAGCCGAGCAGAGACCGCCAGGTCCCGAGCGCCAGGCTGATCGCAACTGCAGCGGACGCCAGGGCGACCGCTCCGATGAGCCATCCCCCGTCGGACGCCTGCAGGCACTGCGGGCGCGCCACGCTGCGGCAGGGCGACGCGCCGAAGCCCCGCGCCTCCATGGCCAGCGCCATCCGCGATCCACGCCGAATGGCGCCGACGAGCAGAGACAGCAGCTGGCCGGCGAAGAGACGCATCGCGGCGACCGGCGAGCGTCCGGCATCGACGCCCCTGGCGCGGCGCGCCATCCCGATGGTCTGCCACTCCTGCGCGAGGAGCGGCAGCAGGCGCAGCGCCGCCAGGACCCCGATCGCGAAGCGCGGCGACACCCTGAGCTGCTGGACCATGGCGTCGGCGACGTCGATCGGATCACTCGTGGCAGTCGCCAGCAGACCGGCGAGAGCGATCGCCAGGAGCCGCAGCGCGAGGCCGGCGCCATTCGCCAGGGTTTCGGCCCCGATCCGCAGCGGGCCAATGACGACAACCGCGGGCCCCAGCTGGTCGCCCGCGAAGAGGACATTGAAGACCCCGATCGAGATCGCGGCGATGCCGACCAGCCAGGCGCGGCTGAGGAGGGCGCGGAGGGAGAGCCCCGAGGCCGGCAGGAGCGCCACCAGCCCGAGCAGCACGATGCCGGCCGTCACCCCGTCGAGCGACGCGAAGAGTGCGACCAGGATGACGAGTGCCGCGCCGAGCTTCGCAACCGGGTTGGCCCGACCCAATGGGGTGGCCGGGTTTGGGACGATTGGAGTCAGGAGCTGCATCAGCGCGCGCCACTGCGCTGGCCCAGCTCAAAGGTGCGATCGGCGAGAGCGTTGGCGAATGCGCGGTCGTGCGTCACGAACGCGATGCCTCGGCCCGAGTCGCGAAACGCGGCAAGGAGGTGAAGCAGCTCCCCCCACGTTCGCCGATCCTGGCCGAACGTGGGCTCGTCGAGGACCATCAGTGACGGCGCCGTCGCCAGGGCGGTGGCCACCGAGAGTCGGCGCTTCTCGCCCCCGGAGAGCGTGAAGGGATTCGCAGCTGCGAGATGAGTCAGCCGCAGCCGCTCGAGGAGCTCAACGGCGCGGCGCACCGCCGCGGCGTCAGCCACGCCCGCCCGTCGTGGCCCGAGGAGGAGCTCCTCCCGAACCGATCCGGTGAGGAACTGGTGCTCAGGATCCTGGAAGACCGTACCGATCCGGCGGACGAGCTCACGCGCCGGCCACGCGGCGATCGGTTCGTGACCATGGCCCGCTGACAGCGCCTCGCCGGCCACGACTCGCCCGATGCGCGGAGCAAGCAGCCCGGCGATCAGCAGCCCGAGCGTCGACTTTCCGCTCCCGTTCGGGCCGGTGATCGCCAGAGCCTCGGACGAGCGCACCGAGAGGTCCACGTTCGCGATGGCGTCGACCGGTATGCCGGGATACCGGAAGCCGGCGTGCTCGGTGATGACGAGCGTCTCAACAGCAGGGCGATCCCGGCGCGGAGGTGGCGCCGGCGGATGGTCGGGCACCCACACGCCGGCATCCGCCAACCGCGCGCCGTGCTTCCGGAAGACCTCTCCGGGGGGGCCATCGGCGATGACTCCGCCCGCCGCTGCGATGACCACCACGCGATCGATGAGGGGCAGCGACTCGTCGACCCGGTGCTCCACGAGGATCAGCGTCGCGCCGAGCCGCTCCACGACCCTCCCCAGCACGGATCGAACCTCGCCGGCGCCATCGGGGTCGAGGTTCGCGGTCGGCTCATCGAGCATGAGCAGCCCCGGCTGGAGGGCCAGTGTGCCGGCCAGCGCAAGGCGCTGTTGCTCGCCACCCGACAGCGCATGGGTCGGGCGCTCGCGCCCGTATGGGAACTCGACCGCGACGAGCGCCGCGTCGACGCGTGCCCAGATGCCATCGGACGGGACGCATCGGTTCTCGAGGCCGAAGGCCACGTCGTCGCCGGCGCGGCCCATCACGATCTGCGACTCGGGGTCCTGAAAGAGGAGCCCGGTCCGGTCGCGCGTCTCGCGCGGGTCCAGCCCGTCCACAAGCAGGACTCCCTCGGTCTCCCCCCCGCCGGCCGGATCGAGAAGGCCAGCCAGCGCTGCAAGCAGGGTGGACTTGCCGGCACCGGACGGGCCGAGCAGAAGGACGCGCTCACCCGGCTGGATGATCAGGTCGAGGCCGCGCAGCGCCCAATCACGGCGCCCGGGATGCCGGACGCCCCAGCCGCGAGCCTCGATCCGCGCCGGGCGCGCCACCTGCCGCATCGGCGCATTGTGGGCGGTCGCCAGGTCAGACCTCGGGCTGATCGCGCCCGGCCGCAAAGTCGCGCAGGACGCCGGCGGCGACGAGCGCACGCACCAGCAGCCAGCCACCGATGCCGGCGATCAGCGCGCCGCTGAGGATCGACGCGACGGCGTATACCGTCCAGAACTCCACACCGGTGTCCGGGAAGTACACGGGAATATCGTGCGCGGCGGCGAAGAGCCCCGCCAGCGCACCGGCCAGGACAGGGAACGGTAGCGACCAGCGCCGGTAGAGCCCGAGGGCGAACCCGAGCTCGGCGCCTGCCCCCTGGATGGCCCCGGAGAGGAGCGCATCGACGCCGTACGGCGACCCAAGCAGGACCGAGACGGCGGCCGAGACGAGGCCGCCGAAGATAGCGGCGCCCGGCTTCCGCACGATGAGGCCGACGAGCACTCCCGGCAGCAGCCAGACGCCGTACATGAGGGCCTGCGCGGGGGGCAGGAACGCGAAGATCGGTCCGGTGGCCGCATAGATCGCATTCCAGGCCAGGAACACGATCCCGAAGGCGACGGCGACGACCGCCGCGACGACGATGTCGACCACGCGCCATCCGCTACCGGGGCCGCTGATGGTGGTCATGAGACCTCTCCTCTGGATGCTTTCTCGACGACGAGGAGCGTGCCCTCGCCGATCCGAACCGATGCCGGCGCGCCGATGACCACGTTCGAGAGGCCACGCGACCGCCCCATTCGAAGCGTGGCCGCATGCAGCGCCCAGCGCAGGCCCTCAGTCGTGACACCTCCAGCATCGCCGCCCACCGGCAGGAGCGTGACGAGGTCGCCCGGCGATCCGGTGAGCACCAGTCGCTCGCCGGCATGGAGCGCCCGCACGCTCGTCCCGGCGCGCGCGGCACGCAGGTCGCGGCCGGCCAGGGCCGGATCGGCGAGGAGGAGCAGGTTGGCCAGCTCATGGTCGAGGCGCTCGCCGCCGATCGCACCAAGCACGACGACCGTCGAACCGCCCGCGCCGAACGCCGCCTCGATGGCGAGCTCGGTGTCGGACGCCTCCTTGTCGATCGGATGGCGCTCCACACGCGTGCCGGCAGCGACCAGTCGCTCGACGAGCGACGCATCGACCGAATCGAGGTCGCCGACGAGCAGGTCCGGTCGCCTGCCGAGCCGATCGAGCGAGACGGCGCCACCGTTCGCGGCGATCACGAGATCCACGTTCTCCAGCCACGCGGAGTCAACCGTCGCGAGCTCACCGGATGCGACCACCACGACCTTCATCGTCTCCTGCATTGCTCCCGCTGCTGCATCGGTCCGGAAACGACGAACGGCGCGGCCCGAAGTCGGAACCTGACGGGGGCGCGCCGAGGCCTGTGCTGCTTCGACTTCCTTCGCCGGCATGACCCGGATCAGGTTCGAGGGTCTGCGCACGCATCGGCGTCCGCACTCTCAGCGCTGGTTGCGCTCCCCTGTCGTTTCTGGATTGTCCGATCAGCGTAGCACGCGCCCTATGATCGGTCGATGCACCCCAATGTCAGCCGCGTGGTCGCCGCGGCCCGCGCCACCGGCCTCGAGATCAGCGTTGAGCGCTTCCCGGAGGGCACGCGCACTGCTGCCGATGCCGCCCGGGCCGTCGGCTGCGAAGTGGCCCAGATCGTCAAGTCGCTCGTCTTCATGGCCGACGGCGCCGCGATCGTGGCGCTCGTCTCCGGTGCGAACCGCGTCGACCCGGCCAAGCTTGCGTCCGCCCTCGGCAGCGACACGGCGCGGCGCGCCGACGGAGACGAGGCCCGCGAGGCGACCGGCTTCGCCATCGGCGGCGTTCCGCCGTTCGGCCACGCGCGTCAGGTCACCGTGTTGGTCGACCGCGACCTCATGGGCCACGAATGTCTCTGGGCGGCTGCCGGCCTGCCGGATGCAGTCTTTCCCATCCGCCCCCACGACCTGCTCCGCGTCAGCGCTGGCCGGATCGCCGATCTCGCCGAGATGATGAAGGGCTGAGCCGTGCCGCTCGAATTCGCCTTCGCCGTCATGGTCGTCACCGGCATCGCACTGGCGGTCGTGTCACTGCTCGTCCTGCGCTCCGTCGACGCCCGCCCCAGCGTGGCACGCCGCCTCGCCGGCCCGCCGGAGATCAAGGTCGGGCAGCTGCTCGGGATGGAGGCGCTGCCGGAGCGAGCGGTCCGCGTGGTCGGTCGGATCCGCTGCCGCGATCCACTCGAGATGGACGGCGGCGAGCGCCTGGTCGCCTTCCATCGCGACGTGGAGGTCCGGATTGGTGGCACGTGGCGCAGCATCGAGCGACTCCGCGAGACGCGATCGTTCGACCTGTGGGACCACGATGGCTCGCTGGTGGTTGACCCGTCGGTCGCGGCGGAGCCACTCATCGTCATCCCGAAGGTCTGGCGCGGGGACCCGTCGGAGCTCGAGGAGCCGCACGCCTCCGCCGTGGCCCGCCTGACCGAGCGTGATGGACCGGCGACCGAGGCCCGGGCGACCACCCGCGGCATCCACGTCACTGATCGACTGCGTCTGCTCGCCCGACCTGGGCGCGACGGCTCCGGTCGGCCGCGCCTGGAGCCACCGGATGGCGGCTACATCGTCACGAACCTCGAGCTGGACGACGCCATGCGGCTGCTGGGCGGCCGCAACCGACGCCTCGTCGCGGGCGGCATCATCGGGCTCGGAGTCTCGATCGCGCTGTTGGCCGTGGGCGGGATCGGTGCCTTCCTGAGCGCGTTGCTCTCGGGGTGAGCGTGCCGGGGATCTCTGCCGTGACTCGTACCCCCGGTGCCGGTACCAACGAGGCATAACGCCGAGCACTTGCCGTAACTAGCATCCGGTACACGCGACCTACCGAAAGCTCCATTCGGCTCCGAATGGGCGCGGATGGTCCTGCTCACTGGAGCGCAGATGGCGCCAGACAAACGAGAGACGCTGCTCAGCGTCGCCCAGGCAGCGACGCTGCTCGGCGTGCATCCGAACACGATCCGTTCGTGGACCGATGCCGGCCGGCTGGCCGCCTTCCGGATCAATGCACGTGGCGATCGGCGCTTCCGGCGCGCGGACGTCGAGCGCATCCTGGTCGAGGACGCGCCCGCCAGCGCTGCCGATTCGGCGGTCACCGGCCGGGCGGAACGCGAGGCGGAGCTGGCCATCTTCGAGCGCGTCGCGGCCGGCCTCGCCGCCACGCCGTCTCCCACGTCGGTGGCGCGCGCGCTGGTCGAGGCGCTGCGGACGGAGATCCACGTCGAGCGCGTCGCTGTCTACGTCCTGGTCGACGAGGTCTTCGAGCTGGTGGCGCACGCTGGTTTCGCGACGCCACCTCCCGGCTCTTTAATCGAAGCCGGACCGACTCCGGGTGGCGAAGATCGGGAGATCCCGCTCACCACGCGCCGCGGACCGATCGGCGTCCTCGTCATCGACGCGGCGTCGGTCGAGCGCATGCCGGCCTCCTTCCTGCGCGCGATCACCGCGACGGTGGCGACGGCCCTCGCGAGCTCTCGGCTCATCGTCCGTGCCCGTCGCGAGCTTCGCCGCGCGCGGGCCCTGCGATCGGTCACCAAGGAGCTGACGGGGACGCTTGACCTCGGGGCGCTCCTCGGCGAGGTCGTCGAACTGACGCGAACGATGTTCGAAGCGGACAAGGCCGGCCTCTGGCTTGTCGGCGATGGAGAGCATCCGTTCCAGATCGCGGCCCACCATGGCCTCGGGGACCCCTTCCTGACGCAGGTCCGTGCGCTGTCGACCACCGCCGACACGATCGGCACTCGCGCCGTCCGGGATCGACGTTCGTACTCGATCCGCAACGCCGGCACCGATGAGACGGCGGGCCTGATGCGAGAGGTGTATGCGGCCGAGGGGATCCGCACCGCCTGTCTTGTCCCACTTGTCAGTGGCGACCAGCCGCTCGGCCTGCTCGGCCTGTATCACCGTCGCGATCGACTCTGGCCGGAGGAGGAGGTCGCCCTGCTCCAGGCCTTCGCCGACCAGGCGGCCGTTGCCATCCAGAACGCCCGCCTCTATCGCTCGGTGGCGGACCAGGCGGCGCGCATGCGCTCCATCCAGGACCTGTCCGCCCGCCTCAACCGGCTGACCGACGTGCGCGCCATCGCCGAGGCGATCGTGGCCGAGGCCACCGCCCTGGCCGACTACCACGACATCCGGGTCTATCAGGTCGATTGGGATCGACGGATGTGCGACCCCATCGCCTTCACCCGCGAGATGCTGGCGGGCGACCCCGACGACGCGGAGTCGCTGCTGCGCGTCGAGGTCGGCGAGGGCTTCACCGGCTGGGTCGCCGAGCACGGCGAGCCGCTGCTCATCAACGACGCCATCGACGACGAGCGCGGCAAGACGATCGACGGCACGGACGACGTCCCCGAGTCGATGCTCCTGGTGCCGATGCTCTACGAGGGCCGGACGCTCGGCGTGATCGTGCTCAGCCAGCTCGGCTTCAACCGCTTCAGCACCGACGATCTGCAGACGATGAGCATTTTCGCGGGCTATGCGGCGCAGGCCATGGCCAATGCGACCACCTACGGTCAGCTCGTGGCGCAATCGACCGAGCTCCGCCGGCGAGCCGAGTCGCAGCGCCACCTGCTCGAGACGAACGAGCGCCTCCTCGGCACGCTGAACCACGCCGACGTGCTCGAGACGATCGCCGACGGCCTCCGCGAGGTGGTCCACTACGACAACCTGTCGATCTATCGGACCGATCACGTGCGCGGAGCGATGATGCCGGTGCTCACCCGCGAGCAGCACGCTGAGCAGGTCAGCCGCTACGTGATCCCGTTCGGCCGGGGCCTCATGGGGTGGGCGGTCGAGCACGCACAGCCGATCCTGGCCAACGAAGCCCTGACCGACCCGCGCGCGCTGCAGATCCCGGGCACGCCCCCGGACCCCGAGGCCGTCGTGGTGGTGCCGCTCATCGCGGACGGCGAGGTGCTGGGGGCGCTCAATGTGTCGCGCGTCGGCAATACCGAGGTCTACTTCAGCGAGAGCGACTTCGAGCTGGTCCAGCTCTTCGCGGCCCAGGCCTCGATCGCGCTGCGCAACGCCGATACGCACCACGCCATGAGCCAGCGCGCCGAAACCGATGCGCTCACCGGCCTCGGCAACCATGGCGCCTTCCAGCAGGAGCTCGGCCGCCTCGTGGACGCTGCGGCGCTGGCCGCGCCCGGTAAGGGGCGTCGGCTGGCGGTTTTCATGATGGACCTCGACGCATTCAAGGGCTACAACGACCGCCACGGCCATCCTGCCGGCGACGCACTCCTCCACGATGCGGCCACGGCCATCTACGGCGCGGCCCGCAGCGACGATCGCGTCTACCGCTACGGCGGCGATGAGTTCGCGCTCATCCTGCCGGGGGCCACGGGCGCCGAAGCGGCTCGCGTCGCGGAGCGCATTCGCGCCGCGGTGGCACGACTCACGGCCGATGCACCGAGCCCGGTGACGATCACGGTCGGCGTCGCCGGCCTCCCAGGCGATGCGCAAGACCGAGCCACCCTGATCGCGGCTGCCGACACGGCCCTCTACTACGGCAAGCGAGCAGGTGAGAACCGCGTCGTTCGCAGCGACCAGTTGCCGAGGGACGTCGTCGACCTGCGGGGAACGCTCGACGAGCTCGCCAGCGCGGCGCTGCGCGACGGAGATGACCCACGCGCGGTCGAGCACCTGGTGGAGCGGGCCACCCAGCTCTCGGGGGTCTACCACGAAGAGACAGATGCCGTTCGCGCCGCCGTCCTGGCGGTCACGCGTTCATTCATTGGAAGCGCGGATTCGGCAGGGGATGGCGGCCACGGCGACCGTGTCGGCCGCCTCGCCGCTCGCATCGCCGGACGGCTGGGGATGGCCCCGGAGGAGCAGCATGGCATCGAGCTGGCGGGGCGCCTGCACGGCCTCGACGATCCGGCGATTGCGGAGCTGAGCGCGATTCCATCGCTTCACGAGGTGGCTGCCCTGATCGCAGGCCACCGCGGCCTCCTCGCCGATGGCGTCCGCCGCGGGCGACGAGGCCCGCGGGCGCGAGGGGCGATCGGCTCGCACGTCATCGGGGTCGCGAACGCCTACGACGATCTGTTCGCGGGGGTCGGCCAGGCCCGATCCGGACGCGCCGCGGCCATGGCGAAAATCCGACGCCATCCCGCGACCTTCCGTTCGGACGTCCTCAACGCGCTCGCCGCAATCGTCGAGGACCACGGTGACGAAGGCCGTCGGCGTCGCGCCGAGGATCGCGACGCGGAGGCTCGCGGCGCAGCCTGAGCCCGGTCGGCGCCGTTGTATCATTCCGGCGCCGATGACGACCTCCCGCCTCGCTTCGCTGCGCCTGCGCGGGGCGGTGAGCGTGTTGCTCGGAGCCGCCCTGACGCTGGCGGCATGCTCCACCGCGGAGACCTCGCCGACGCCGAGGGCGGCCTCGGCCAGCAGCCGGCCCCGCGTCAGCCCGACGTCAACGGCGACCGCCGAGCCCAGTCCCTCCCCGTCGCCGACGCCGCGCTTCACGAACGAGCCCGACGAGGAGCTGGCAGGCCTCATCCCCGCGGCCGCGGCCGGCGTGCCGGTGGTGGTCGCGCAATTCGACGAGTTCGCGCTGACGCCCGGCGACATCGGCGTTGCCTATGGTGAGATCGGTGACCGATTCGCCTCGCTGGCCCTGGCCTACATCGAGCAGCCACGGCTCACGCTCTACGCCATGCGCGTCGACGGCGATGCGGTCGCTACCGAAGAGCTCGAGCCGTACCTCGCGACGGCGGGCCGCTATGTCGGCATCGCGGGCCTCGACACCGAGCCGTGGGAGCTCGCGGAGGCTGGAGGCCACCAGGTCTGGGCGCGCCCGGAGGACAACGCGACGGCGGCCGGCACCATGATCTACACCTGGTCCAGTGGCGAGTTCGTCTTTCTGCTCATCGGAGTCGACGACGCCGTCAATCGCGCTATCGTGACGGAGCTCCCGGGCGAGCCCGCCCCGACACCAAGCCCCGCGCCCTCCACATCGGTCGATCCGAGCGCTTCCGCAGATCCAGGCTCATCGGCCGACGACGGCTGACCGGATGCGCCTTCGGGGCCGCACGGGATGGTGCGCGGGCCATGCTGCAGGCGATTGCCGGCTCGGTGATTACGGTGGCCGGCGTCACGTTCTCGATCGCCATCGTCGCGCTCCAGCTCGACGGGTACCATGCGGCGCATGTTCGGCAAGGTCGCATACGCGCTCTCGATCGGGGGGACAATCGCCACGCTGGCGCTCCGGCTGCTCGGTGCCGATGAAACGCTGACCTTCAGCGTCGCAGCGCTCACGATCCTGGGCCTGGCCTACACGCTCGGGCACGCCACCGAGCAGCTGGGCATCTCGGCCGGCCCGCGCATCGGCGGCATCATGAACGCGACGGTCGGCAACATCGGCGAGATCATCATCGCCGGCTTCCTGATCCTCGACAACAAGATCGAGCTGGTCCATGCTTCGATCACCGGCTCGATCGTAGGCAACCTGCTCCTCGTGCTGGGCGCCTCGCTCCTCGTCGGCGGGCTGAAGAACGGCGTCCAGTCGTACGACGCGCAGGCGACCGGCATGAACGCGGCCTCGCTGATCCTCGCCACCATCGGCCTCGTTGTCCCGGCAACCTTCGCGTTCCTCATCGGCGGCGGGGAGGGCACCGCACCGGGCGACCCGGAGTTCTTCCGGATCGAGGCCCTGACCGTCGGTGTGGCCATCCTCCTCGTCATCACGTACGCCGCGCAGACCTGGTTCTTCCTCCGTTCGCCGGAGTCACCGACCGCGGCTCATGCCCCGAAAGAGGTCCCGGACTGGAGCTGGAGGGTGGCACTGGGCGTGCTGCTCGCCTCCGCTGCGGCGCTTACCTTTGCCAGCGAGGTCCTCGTCCACACGCTCGAGCCGGCGGTCGCGTCGCTGGGCATCAGCGAATTCTTCATCGGCATCGTCGTCATCCCGCTCATCGGCAACCTGGCCGAGCACGTCGTCGGCGTGACGCTGGCCTACAAGAACAAGATGGACTTCAGCCTCATCACGTCGATCGGCTCAGCCACGCAGATCGCCCTGTTCGCCACCCCGGTGCTCGTCTTCTTCGGGCTCGTGGTGGGTAACCCGCTGACGCTCGTCTTCACCCCACTCGAGGTCGTGGCGATCGGGCTCGGGGTGCTGATCGCCAGCTACATCGCCATCGACGGGAAATCGAACTGGGTCGAGGGCCTGCAGCTGGTCAGCGTGTACGCCATTGTGGCAATCGCCTTCTTCTTCCTTACGTAGGCAGATTTCGACCGCATGCCGCTCGGGCCAGATGCCTCGACAGAGCGAGGCATATCCGCACGATGCCTCCGTCAGCGGCGATTCCCACGTTCAGGTGAGGCCCGGCACGCATGAGGCACGCCCGGATGCGTTCTTCATGCTCACGTGGCCTTGCTTCCACGCCGGCGCTGCCCAGTCGTAGCGTCTCGGCCTGCGCGACGGCTACCATGGAGGGCGTGCTGAGCCTGCCGGGCCCGCTCGTCAGCGTCGACTGGCTGGCGGCCCACCTCACCGATCCGGCGCTTCGGATCGCCGACGTTCGCTGGTCGCTCACCGGACAATCCGGGCGTGAGCGCTACCGCAGCGGCCACATCCCCGGTGCCGTGTTCCTGGACGCCGACCGCGAGCTGAGCTCGCCCGGCGAGGGTCCCGGACGCCACCCGATTCCGACACCAGCCAAGCTGGCGCGCGTGCTGGGCGAGTCCGGTATCGGCGATGAGCAGGTCGTGGTCGCCTACGACGACGCCGGCGGCAGCATTGCGGCCAGGGTCTGGTGGCTGTACCGGCATTTCGGCCACGACCCCGCCTGCGCCGTCCTCGACGGCGGGATCAGTGCCTGGGCCCATGCGGGCAGGGAGCTGACGGCGGATCCCCCGAATTACCCGACCGCCACCTGGACCCCTCGAGAGCCGTGCCAAGACGTGGTCGGGACCGATGACATCGCCGGCCTGCTCGCCGGCGAGACACTCCTGCTCGATGCTCGCGCCGGCGAGCGCTATCGGGGCGAGACCGAGCCAATCGACCCCCGCGCCGGACATATCCCCGGCGCGTTGAGTGCACCGTTTGCCGGCAACCTCGGCGAGGATGGTCGCTTCCTGCCGCCGGAGGCACTGCGCGAGCGCTACGCAGCGCTCGGAGCCGAAGCCCGTCCGGTGGTCGCGTACTGCGGCTCGGGCCTGAGCGCGGCGCACGACCTGCTGGCGCTGGAGCTCGCCGGCATCGGCCATGCGCAGCTCTACGAGGGCTCGTGGAGCGACTGGTCGTCCGACCCATCGCGGCCGGCCGCCAGCGGACCAATGCCATGACCGATCGCGACCAGTGGGACGGCTGGGACCACGAGAGCGGCGACGACCGCATCGGCCGCAAGCGAGACCGACTGGCGCGCCTCCTCAGCGTCGCCTCAATCCTCTACTCGAAGGGGAGCGGCGAAACTGGCGTGGCGGTGAGCGAGATTGCCCGGCTGACCGGCATGACGACCCGGACCGTCTACCGCGACATCAACGCCCTCGACGAAGAGCTCGGCGTGCCGGTCTTCCAGGCCGGTCGCGGCCATTACGGGATCGACCGCAAGTTCTTCCTGCCGCCGCTGCGTCTCTCCGTGCCGGAGGCGATCGTCCTGTTTCTTGCGGCGCGCCTCATCGCGCGCTGGAGCGACCAGTACGACGCGGCGGTGGTGAGCGCCTTCACGAAGCTTGCCGACGCCCTGCCGCAGCCGATCGCCCGCCACGTCGCGGCCACCATGCTCGCGGTCGGCGGGCACGAGTCGAACGAGCCGTTCACGCGCAGCTTTGCCGCGGTCGCCCGTGGTTGGGCCGAGGGGCGCGTGGTGGAGCTCATCTATGATCCCGGGACCGGCACCGAGAAGCACACCCGGGTGCGCCCATACTTCCTCGAGCCCGACGCGGCATTGCGCAGCGTCTACCTGATCGGCCACGACGAGCCGGCCGACGCGATGCGCACCTACAAGGTCGAGCGCATTCGCTCCGCCACCCTCACGACCGACCGATACAAGATCCCCGATGACTTCGACCCCGACGCCTGGCTCGCCAACTCCTGGGGCATCTGGTCGTCCGACTCGACGCCGACTGAGCGCGTCCGACTGCGGTTCGACGCCTCGGTGGCGCACCGCGTCCGCGAGGCCATCTGGCATCGGTCGCAGGAGCTGACCGAGCTCGAAAGCGGTGGCGTCCAGCTGACGGTAACCGTTGCCGGCACGGTCGAGATCCGCCCATGGATCCTCTCGTGGGGGCAGGGCGTCGAGGTCCTCGAGCCCCCGGCGCTGCGCGAGGCGGTCGCCGAGGCAGTGCGGGACGCGGCCGCGCGCTATGCCGACTGAGGTCGAGGCAAGGTTCCGCGCCGAGACGGCCGAACCGCTGGTCGAGCTCGCGGTCCGTTCGCGCCTGGGACGTGCCTTCCTGGGGAGCGCGCGCACCGTGGACGAGATCGATCGGTACCTCGACACCGATGACGGCCGCCTGGCGGACGCGCGCTGGGCGTGCCGCCTCCGCTCGCGGGAGGGCTCCACGCGGATCTCGCTCAAGGGCCCCCCGAGCGGGCAGACCGAAAGTTGGCACCATCGGCGCCCCGAGGTCGAGGGCCCGGCGAACGCGACGATCGATCCTGACGGCTGGCCGGCGAGCCCCGCGCTCGAGCTCCTCGCCACGCTGCGTGGCGGCCAGCCGCTCATCGAGCACCTGCGCCTGGACCAGGCGCGCACTGAGCGAACGGTGACCCTCGGCGACGGCACGTCGATCGGGACGCTCACGCTGGATCGGGTGCGGATGAGCGCCGACGGGAGAGACCTGGGCGAGCTGTTCGTGGTGGAGCTGGAGCTCGACGCGTCATCAGCGCCCGCGGAGGCGGAGCTTGACAGGTTGGCGATGGAGCTCACGGCGACCGCCGGCCTCGTCGCCGAGCCGCGCTCCAAGCTCGAGCACGCGATCGACCGCCTCGCCGAGTACCGATGAGCCGCGTCGATCCGGTCGGGTGGGCCCGCGCTCGCTCGTCGGTCGAGTGGCTAGCGCTCGGTGCTGCCCTGGCGGTCTTCGGCTACCTCGGCTGGGACGGCGCCCTCTGGGACGCGCGCTTCCAGCTCACCCTCCACCTCGTCGCCATCGGCGCGATCCTGGGCATTGGCGCGATGGTGCTGCGTGGCCGCGAGCTGCCGCGGACGCCGCTCGACCTCCCGCTCCTGGGTCTGCTCGCCGCGTTCGCGCTCGCGACGGTGAGCGCGCTCAACGTGGGCATGAGCCTGCGGGCGATGGCGGCGATCGTGGCCTTCGCGGGCATGCTGCCGGTTGCCCTGCTGGCGGTGCGTCATCGCCCGAGCTGGGTTGGCATCGTGTCGAGCGTGCCGGTCCTGCTCCTCTCGGTCCCGACACTGGTGGCGCTCATCGGGCGGCGCATCGAGTGGATTGCTGTCGGCGCGCCGGGCCTGCCGCCCCTTCGGCTGCCGTCCGAGTCAACTCATTTCGGCTCGGTCGCCGTGCCACCCTTCGTCCTCATCCCGGCCTGGGCGCTGGCGGGCCTCATCGAGCCGCCTGGCCTTCGCCGCGCGGTGCGCATCGGCCTCGTGGCGGTTGGCGTCCCGCTCGTCGTGCTGTCGGGTTCGCGTTCCGCGTGGCTGGCGATCGTCGCCGGGCTCGCCATCGGGGTCGTGCCGTGGGCGTGGCGGCAGCGCGATCGGATTCGGCGGCCGGGACGGCTCACCCCGAGCGGGATGTTGGTGGGACTCGCGGTGCTCGCGGCCGGGGCCTTCGGGCTTGCCCTCGTGCTGCCGCGGATCACGGCGGTCACGTCGCTGCTCTACCGCGGGGCACTCTGGTTCGACACGCTCGTGGCATGGAGCAGCGACCCGTTGTTCGGCATCGGCCCGGGGTTCATGCCGTACGCGCGCCAGGCGGCCGCCGCCGACTTCAGCTTCCCGGTGCGCCAGCCGCACTCGCACAACCTGCCGCTCGGCGTGCTCGGTGACGCCGGCGTGGTGGGCCTGCTGGCCGCGCTCATCCTGGTCGGGGTCCTGGCCCTGGTGGCCGGCCCATGGCGCAGCCGCACTGCGGTCGGTCGGACCGCGTCCGTGGTCCTGGTGGGCCTCGCCATCGGCGGGCTGTTCGAGGACCTCACCTTCCTGCCCGGCTTCAACCTGCTGGCGATCACGCTCGTGGCGGTCGCCCTCCTCGACGCCGGCGCGGTCCGCTGGGCGCCGGTACATCTCGGGTCCGGCCTTCGGCGTTCGGCGCTGCTGGCCGGCTCTGGCGGCGTTGCGGCCGCGCTGGTCATCGCGATGGTCGTGGCCGATGCCGGCGCGATCGCCTATCGGACCGGGGCGGACCGCGCCGAGGAGGCAGATTGGGCCGGCTCCGCGGCGTGGCTGGCCCGCGCGGTCGAGATCGACCGATGGCATCCCGCCGGGCCGCGCGCCCTCGCCGTGGCCGCCGATGCCGCCGGGCAGGATGCGATCGCCCTGAGCGCCGCCAACCAGGCAACGATCCTCAATCCCGGCGACGCAACCGCCTGGACGAACCTCGCCCTTCTGTGCGAGGCCGATGGGAACCGGGACTGCGCGCACGACGCCGCGGTGCGGGCGGCCGCCACCGCACGCTACCTGGCGCCTGAGCTGCTCAATGCCGCCGTCCTGCTCGACCGCCTTGGCGACGCCGATGCGGCGGACGATGCGTATCGACTCTCCCTCCTGACACAGCCGACCACGTCATTCGTGGTCGCATGGCCTCGGACGGTCGTCATCGGCGACGGCACCATCCCCGGTGTGACCGATTCGTCATGGCAGCTCAATCTGCTCCTGGCACGCCAGGCGACCGGTGAGCCGATCGAACCGACTGCATTGGCCGACCCGGCCGTCCGAGCGCTCGCGTACGCGGCCGTCGGCGGACGCGTGGAGGCAGAGACGTGGCTGTTGCGGGCCCTCGACGAGCGCCCCGAGGACATCCGCACGCATGACGTCAACGTGATCCTGCGCGACGCCTGGGGGCTGCCCATTGATGATGCGGTCCGGATCGCCTCGTCCGTCCGCGGCCGGCCGTTTCCGGATCACGCTCTGGAGATCGGCGTGCCGCGCATCGTCCTGGACATCGGCAGCTTCCGAGCCTATCCGCGCGATGCCTTCGTCTCGTCCGCGGTGCGCCTGGCCACGCGGCCACCGTTCCCGTGGATCCTCCAGGGCATCGTGCCCTAGCCTGATGCCTCGGCGAGCGGGAGCCGCTGGATGAGCGCGAGCCGAGGCCGCTCGGTGATGGGTTCGGGCACGAGCGGCACGCGAAGCCACGCGTCGCCGGCAGGGCCGCCGCGGTAACGGGCATCCAGCCGACGCGCGCTGATGGCCCCCAGCCCGAAGCGCGCCAGCGCCTCCGCGAGCAGGGTGCCTTCGCCCCGCAGCGCGTGGGAGACGACGCAGCGATCTCCGTCGAGGAGCACCGCCTCCAGGCGCAGCCGGCGGGCGTTGAAGGGGCGGCGCTGCCAGTCGCTGCCGCCGCTCCACAGGAGATCCGAGGCGACGAACGCGGGGCGTCCCGCGTGGCGATCGCCAGCCAGGCGGCGGCGCAGGAGATCGGTGTCGAGCCAGCCGCCCTCGTCGAGCGCGAGCAGCCATCCATCGAGCAGGACGCCGTCCTCCATGAGCCGCTCCGGCAGCTCCTCGGACAGCTCGCTGAAGGCGGTCAGCGCATCGGCAAGGCCTTCCGCACGAAGGCGGACCAGGTGGCCGTCCTCTATCCATGCCTGGGCCCGAGTGCCCGGCCACCAGGCCTCGAACAGGTAGGCCGGGTCGTCGAACGGTGCTGTCCCCTCACCCGGCTGCATCGGCGCGAGACGCGCCGGAAGCCGACCGCCGCCGGGGACGGTCGGGATGGAGAGGTCGAGCTGGTCTCCGGGCACGACCCGCCGCGTCAGGCCGTCTTGCGCCGGCGCTGGCGGGGTGCCTCGGCCTCCACCTCGGCTGCCTTGGCATCGGCCTTGGCCGCCTTGCGGTCGTGCCGCGCGGCGGCGACCGAGGCCTCGAGCGCGGCCATGAGGTCGGTGATGTTCGTCGGCTCGGTTCGAGCTGCCGGCTCCGGCTTCTCGCCGGCGACCTTGCGCTCGATCACCGCCATCAGGGCCTGGCGGTAGTCGTCGTGGTACTCATCGGCGCTGAAGTCGCCGGTCATGCTGGCAACCAGCTGCTCGGCCATCTTCTTCTCGCTGGCCTTGAGCTCGATCTGGTCCTCGGGGAGGTTGAGCTCGTCAATGGCGCGCACCTCATCTGGCCAGTGCAGCGTGGTCAGCAGCATCGTGTTGCTGAACGGATTGAGGGCCGCGAGCTGCTCACGATCCTTGAGCACGATCTTGCAGATGGCGCTCTTGCCCTGCTCGGCCAGGACCGACTTGAGGAGGTAGAAGGCCTTGGCCCCAATCTGCTCCGGCTCGAGGTAGTACGCCGCCTTCACGAACTGGGCGCCCTGGTTATCGCGCGTCGCGTTGACGAACATCTCGATCTCGATCGCGCGCATCGTCTTGAGGGGGACCGAATCGACGTCCTCCTCGGTCACGACGACGTACTTGCCCTTGCTCCACTCGTAGCCGCGGACGGTTTCCGATCGAGGGATCACCTCGTCGTGGTACGGGCAGTAGACCTTCATCTGGATCCGGTTGAGGCAGCTGGCGTGCAGCAGGTTGAAGCCGATGCCTCCCTGCTCGGTCGCCAGGTAGAGCTTGACCGGGATGGTCACCAGCCCGAACTGGATCGCCCCCCGCCACATCGATCGCGCCATTACGTATCGTGCTCCTGTTCTGCGCTCCGGCTCGCCGTGCCCTGCGTGCCGTGAACGCGGGCGGTGATGGTACAACGGGGCCGCAAGGCCGCCCACCCGCGGGCCGGGTACCCCCTCCGTACCACTCCGATGGCCCATAGACCGTGGCCGACGCGGTTGGCGACACTGTCGCCGATGCATGACACGACCCCAACGCTCCGCGCCTATGTCCTCGAGGACGATCCCGACATCGCCGCGCTCGAAGCCGACCTCCTTCGGGAGATGGGCTTCGTGGTGGTGACCTGCACGCGCATCGTCGAGCTGGGCGACCTTATGGATGTGGCGCTCCCGCACCTGCTCGTGGTCGACGTGATGCTGCCCGATGGTGACGGAGGCGATATCACCGCGCTGCTGCGCAGCGCCTGGCCGGGCATCCCGGCGATCATCGTGTCGGCTGCCAGCCGCGAACGGCTTGCCGAGCTGGCGCCGATCGGTCCCGTCGTCCCGAAGCCGTTCGATCTCGCAGCATTCCGCGAGGCGGTCGAGCAGGCGCTCGAGCGCGGGCAGGAGCTCCGCAGCGTGTCGTGATCCGGCGACGGCCGATCCTAGACGACGCGCGGACCGGCCGGGCCGGTGACCGCGACGAGCGCTGCCTGGCTCGTCCCGTCCGCTCCCGCAAGCCGGTATCGATGCTCTATCGTGGCGACCGCCGAGAGCATCGCGCTCACCGGGCAGTAGCGGGTCGCCGAGAGCTCGATCGCTCGGCGCAGCGCCTCTGTCTCCACGGCGCCACTGAGCCGGTGCTCGACCGTGATGGTCGTGAACACCCTCGGGTAGGCCTCCGCCGACTCGGCGCTGACCTCGATCTCGTACGTCTCCGCGGCCTGCCGCTTCTTGCGAAGGATGCTCGCGACATCCATCGAGGTGCACCCGGCGAGCGCCGCCAGGAGCGCCTCTTTCGGGCCGGCGGCCGAGTCATCGCCCTCGGGCGGGTCCGCGTCCATGCTGATCAGCTGGGCATGTTCGGTCTGCGCGTCGACGCGGCTCCGGGCCGGATCTACAGTTGCGATGATGGTGGTCGGCATGCGACCAGCCTAACCGAGCGACGGTATGGCCGATGCGCGTGATCCGGCCGGCGATCCTGGCCCCTCACCGACGGCGGCGTCCACTGCTGACGGCGCTGAGCATGCTGGCCACCGGCATGCTCGCCACGGAGCTGGTACTGATCGGCTCGGGCTTTACCGTGGCCGCGATCGGGATGCTGGCCAGCGCGGCCGCGCTCGGGCTTGGCGTCGGCGCCGCCTGGCTCGCGCGGACCATGTCGCCGAACCGCAAGAGATCTGCGGCCGATCTGCTCCAGTCGCTGCTGACGCCGGTCTTCGATGACAGCTACGCATTGGTTCTCAGCCCTCGCCTGCCGATCCGTGACGCGACGCGGCTCGACGGACTGCTCGTCGGTCCCGCCGGAGTACGAGCGCTCACCGTCCGTGACTGGGAGGGCCGCTACCGCGTCCGCGGCCGGACATGGGAGTTCCTCTCCGGACGCCGACGCGGCTGGATCCGGTGCCGGACCAATCCAAGCGTCGATGCGGTCAGCCTGGGCGAGGGCGTGGCTCGCTGGGCATCGCTGGCCGGCATGCCGCATGTGCCAGTGCGAGGGGCGGTGGCCTTCCCGCTCGCGCGTTCGCGGATTGTGCTCGAGGCGCCCGAGGATGAGATCGTGACGGCCGACAATGGGCCGTGGTGGGGCAACGCCATCGGTCGCGCGCGCCGGCTCGACACGGCGGCCGGCGCGGCTTTCCTGGCGGCCGTGATAAATGCGGCCGACGCGCCCGCGGAGAACACCACAACGACGGCCGCGGTCCACCGGTCGCCCTGAGGCGAAACGCTCAGGGCTGATCGTCGTCGGTACGGAGCCACGCCTCGGCGGTACGCTCGTCCAGCACGTCGGCGAGCAGCTCGTCCGGCCGCTCATCATCCGCGACGAGGAAGAATTGCGCCCGCGTGCGGCCGATCGCCACGACCTCCGCGCTTCGTCCCAGTGCCGGATGCGCACCGGACGCGATCGTAACGTCGGTCATCGCCAGAAATCGGTCGACCACGTTCAACAGCCCGTCGAGTGGGCGGCTGCCGATCGGAACGTGGATCGTCCCGGTGACGCGAATGGGCGGGAGTGCCACCTGGGCCCTCACGGCGCGCTTGGGGATGCGCATCTCGGAGCTTGCCCCGCCGGCCAGCTCGAGGGCCGTCATCAGGAGGATCGACGCCAGATCTACGCTCGCCGATGGCGCTGCCAGCGTGCCGGACGGGTCGGCGTGCTCAGTGATCTTCGCGCTCTCGACCGTCAGGTGCGTGCCCGTCAGCTGGTTCAGGATATCGGTCACCCGCCCAAAGCGCGTCTGGACCGTTCCCGAGATGCGATAGGCATCGGTGATGAGGTCGACGTCGACCCGGCGGACTGCGCTCAGGCCACCGAATGGATCCATGGAGTGATCCTAGCCGACCGGCCCGGTCTTTCGTGCCTTCCAGATCTGCTCGGCGGGGTACCGCCGCGACCATTCGGGGTCGACGAGGTCAAAGCGTCCGGCGTCTGCTCCCTCCGGAGCCTGGATCTCGATCAGGTCGATCACCTCGAAGCCGTTCGCGCGCAGCAGCCGAATCCAATCGCCGTAGCCGAGGTGGAATTCGACGCCCGGCTCGTCCGGCCATTCGAAGCGGTGCATGCCGAAATACGGGCGGAGGAGGCGATCGGCGGCGGGTCCCTCGTTCTCGGTCTCGGGCACGCAGAGCACCCAGAGAGTGCCGTTGACGAGGAAGCTGAGCTCGCCGCCGGGACGGAGGATGCGGGCGGCCTCCGGGATCCAGCGGTGCGGATCGGCCCAGATCGAGGCTCCGTACTCGCTGATCGCGAGGTCAAAGGATTCATCCGCCAGGCCCGTTGTCTCGGCGTTGCCGTGGATGAGCGGAAAGTGGAGGTCGTGCTCATCCTGGAGCGTGCGGGCCGTCGTCAGCTGCTCCGCCGAGTTGTCGATGCCCGTCACACGTGCACCGCGTCGGGCCAGCCAGGCGCTGACATACGCGGTGCCGCAGCCGAGCTCCACGACATCCTTGCCGGCGAGGTCCTGCGGGAGAACGCCGAGCTCCTTCTCAGGGACGCCGAAGACGCCCCACCTGATCTCGTCGGTCGCCCATGAGCGGCGGCCGTGCGGCGCGTAGAGCGGGGCGTTGACCTCGTCCCAGTAGGCGCGGTTCTTCGCGACGTGCTCGGGAAGTTCGGATGGGCTCATTCGTTGATCCTACAGGCAGCTCGCTCGCAGGCCGCTCGCTCGCACGCGGCTGCATTCCATGCTCCAGATGCTCGACGCGCCGCATCGGGTCGGCCGCGGAGCTCCGAATGCGTCCAATCTCGCCGATGCCTGAGCACCCGCACGACTCTGCAATCTGCGCGTCGGTCATGAGCCGATGGTGCTGACGGCGTTCGCCCAGCGGATGACACTCATCAGCAGTTCAACCAGTCTCCGTCGTCATTCGTGCACCAGGCGCATGTAAGGCAGACCCACGAGCACGCGGTGTCCCTGCGCAGGCTCAACCCGCCCTCGCCAGCGGACCGTCAGGTCGCCTAACGTGCATCTCACGAAAGCGTGACGATGGAGGCCGACGACGCAACGCTCGCCGCTGCTGGGGCGCCGTCCGGGGAGAGTCTCCGGAGTTCCCGGGCGTCGAGGCTCGACGGAACGGTTCAGCTGCTCTCGGCCTCGCCGGTGGCAGCAATCCGCTCCGTCTGGCCGCCCGACCCGGTCGCCAGCAGGATCCGCCCGGTGGCCTGCTCGGTGAAGAGCGCCTCAACGGTGGCGAGGGTATCGATCTCGTGCGGCGCCTTGTCCTCGCGGATGCGGACGATGCGCGGGAAACGCATCGCGAAGCCGGACCGATGACGCCCCGAGCGCATGATCCGATCCAATGCGATCTCGACCACCACCTCCGGCACAACGGTCCGATAGCGCCCGAAGTCCTGGAGCGTGATCTCGTGAAAGCGCTCGGTCATTTCGGCGATCTCGGCATCGGTCAGCCCGGTATAAGCCTTGCCGATGGTCAGCAGCCGCGCCTCGGCCTCATCGCTCTCCCGCACGGCGAAGGTATAGTCGGACAGCACGCCGCGGCGCTTGCCGTGCCCCCACTCCACGCCAACCACGACGCAGTCGAGCGTTGCGAGCGACTTCTTGAGCTTCAACCAGCCCAGGCCGCGCCGACCGGGTTGGTAGATCGAGTCGGGGTCCTTGATCATGAGCCCCTCGTTGTGCCGCTCGCGCGCGTCGTCGAAATGGCGATCCACCGCCGCCGCCGACCGTGCGGACGCAAGGTGCGCGAGCAGCAGCCGCTCCCCGCTTCGGTCCGGAAGGGACAGTGCCTCTAGCCGCGTGCGACGCTCGCGCAGCGGCGCCTCGAGCAGGTCCTCGCCGCCGGCGTGAAGGAGATCGAACGCGACGAGCACGACCGGCACGTCGGTGAGCAGCTGCGCCGACGGCCGCACCCGGCCGAGCCGGGTCTGGAGCGAGGCGAAGTCCAGGACCGATCCCTGCCGCCACGGCACCAGCTCGCCGTCGATGACGAGCGGCGCATCGGCGGACAGCACAGCCGCCGCCGCCACGATCTCCGGGAACGAGCGGGTGACATCGTTGAGGTCGCGGCTGAAGAGGCGAACCGTTCCCTTGGCCTCGACGTGAAGCTGGGCCCGAATGCCGTCGTACTTGTCCTCGATCCATGCCTCGCCTCCAACGCGCCGCATGACCTCGGTAGCGTCCGCCACGGGCGTGGCCAGCATGAACCGGATCGGCCGGCCCAGCTGGAGTGCGGCCTCGCCCAGGCGGTCATCGCGGGCGAGGAGCGCGGCCGCGCCGATCTCGCCGGTCAGCATGTGCGCCCGCCGGACGGCGGCGAGGTCCGCGCTGAAGGCTGCCGCGACCGCCTCCTCCAGCAATCCCTCCCGCAGGCCGATGCGCGTCTCGCGCGACGAGATCCTGCCGATGAACCGCGCTTCCTCCGGGGTGGCCCTGCTGAAAAGGTCTGCCAGCAAGCCGACACGCTCCTCCCCGCTCCCGGCCGCCGAGATCGCTGCGAAGGTGCGCTCGACGTCAGCCACCGTCGGCGGCGGTGCGCCGTCGTCGGGGTCGGCCACGAGCTCAGCGGCAGCATCCCCAAAGTCGGAGTGTCGCAAGTAACCGCTCCGGACCGCTTCCTCATCGGCCCCGCTCGCGCGGGCGAGCGCGGCGCCCTGCTGGACCCAGCCCATGCCGAGCTTCGCCGTCGGGTCCGCCAACGGCCGTCCCGCGAAGAACGAGCACGCGGGGGTCAGGTCCTCGGGAGGCAGGTCACGCAGGTAGGCGGCAAGCAGGTCGCGCTTCACGTTCTTGCTCCGCGTGCCGGCGACCGCGGCGGCGACGGCCGCGAGATCGGTGAACGGGGTGGACGGTTCTGCCATGCGCGCTCGAGTCTAGGCGCCGGAGGGACGACGCCGAGTGCGGCTCGATGAGCGGCATCGGCGGCGACGTGCGCGCCAGATCACCGATTCCCAGGAGGGTTGACCGCGATCGGCGAACCGGGCACGCTGCCCGCATGGTCTTCCCGTGGCAGAAGCGAAACGTGCCGCCTGACCTCGCCGAGCGCGTGCCGCCGGGCCAGGTGCTGACCGACAAGTTTCCGGTTCTGCAGTTCGGTCGGGTCCCCGACTACGGCGACCTATCGGGCTGGGACTTCCGCGTCTGGGGCGAGGTCTCCGAACCGTTCAGCCTGCGCTGGGCGGAGTTCCGATCACAGCCGGTGGTAGAGGAGACGCACGACATCCATTGCGTGACGCGCTGGTCCAAGCTCGACACGCGCTGGGAGGGTGTCGCCTTGACCCACCTCGCAGAGGTCGCTCGTCCGACGTCGAATGCCCGATTCGTCATCTTCCATGCCGAGGGTGGATACACATCGAACGTTCCGCTGGCCACGGCGATGCAGCCGAACTGCCTGCTGGCCTGGAACTACGACGGGCAGCCGCTCAGCGCTGAGCATGGCTATCCCCTGCGCGCGATTGTCCCGGGGCCGTACTTCTGGAAGAGCGCGAAGTGGCTGCGCGGCGTGGAGATCAGCGCCGAGGATCACCCCGGCTTCTGGGAGCGCAACGGGTACCATAACGACGCGGATCCCTGGAAGGAGGAGCGCTACTCGCGCTTCTGATCCGGCTCGAGACGCTTCGCCCGCGCGATCAGCTCCGCCACGCGCCGTCCGCCCTTCCGTCCGATCTCGCGGAAATGCTCGTTCGAGTAGCGCTCGCTGACGGCCTTGCCGCCCTTGGCGCCGATCTCCTGGAAGAACTC